>Ga0172378_10000181_pt1 | contig 51053 bp, 37 predicted proteins | sample GrowelOW332metaG_FD_119755 | JGI IMG/M metagenome (GOLD analysis project Ga0172378, IMG submission 119755) | Groundwater microbial communities from an aquifer near a municipal landfill in Southern Ontario, Canada - Pumphouse #3_1 metaG | ecosystem: Environmental > Aquatic > Deep subsurface >...
AGCAAGAGTGAACCACCTGATCCCTTCCCGAACTCAGAAGTGAAACCTCTTAGCGCTGATGGTAGTGTGGGGTTACCCATGTGAGAGTAAGTCATCGCCAGCTCATTATTCTAAAAAGGCCCCCTGATCATTGATCAGGGGGGCTTTTTTATGCCTGAAATTTATTATTGAAACAAAATTTTTCCGATGAAAAACATTAAATTTTCTTAACTTTTAAATCTTTAGTCGCATATTGGTATGAATATTCTCTAACTCACTAATTTATATAGGGTAGTTTAAAAAGTATTCAGTTTTTTATAGAAATAGATTTGCTCAAAAAAGTTTTATGAGTAATTTTTATTCAAAAATTAAGCCTAATATACCTTATTTAGATAATTTTATACCTTTAGGGTTTTGGACAAAGTCTAATTTGATGTCCATTCTTATATTATGAAAAAATGAATGATTGTTCATTTTATATAAAAAATAAAAAAAGATCTCACATTTGGAGGTGAGTAAAAATGACAGCGCATACAATGAATGTTAATGCTGTAGTCGATAAGGCCAAGTTTAAGCCTTTTCATATGACAGTCGTGCTTTGGTGTCTCTTCGTTGTACTATTTGATGGCTACGATCTTGCAATTAATGGTGTGGTATTGCCATTGCTGATGCAAGAATGGGGCATGTCAGCAGTACAAGCAGGTATGCTGGCCAGTACTGCACTGGCAGGTATGATGTTTGGTGCCATGTTCTTTGGCATGCTTGCAGATAAAATTGGTCGTAAAAAAGTTATTTTAATCTGCGTTACGTTATTTAGTGGTTTCACTTTTTTAGGTGGATTTGCTGAAAATCCAACGCAATTTGGTGTATTACGCTTTATTGCTGGTTTAGGTATCGGTGGTGTTTTACCTAACCTTGTGGCTTTAACATCGGAATATGCCCCACAAAAGCTACGTAGTACACTTGTGACTGGTATGTTCAGTGGTTATGCCATGGGCGGTATTATGGCAGCATTATTAGGAACGTGGTTGACGCCAAGTTTTGGTTGGCAAATCATGTTCTGGATTGCAGGTATTCCATTATTGGTATTACCACTTTTATTTATTTTCTTACCAGAATCATTAGCATTTTTAGTTAAACAACAAAAAACTGAAAAAGCACTTGCGATTGTGCAAAAACTTTCGCCTGAAGATAAAGTGACTCCGCAAACAGTGTTGGTCTTTAACGAAAGCAAAGTACCTGCTGCATCAATCTCTGCACTTTTTAAACAAGGTCGTTTACCAGGTACATTGTTGTTTTGGCTTGCCTTCTTTATGTGTTTATTAATGCTGTATGCTCTAGGCAGTTGGTTACCAAAACTGATGATGGCAGCGGGCTATTCTTTAGGTAGCAGTTTAACCTTCTTACTTGCACTGAATATTGGTGCAGTTATTGGGACAGCGGGTGGTGGTATGTTAGCTGACCGCTTCCATATTAAACCCGTAATTATCTCGATGTTAACTGTGGGTATTTTGGCACTCATTGGTCTTGGCTTTAACTCACCTCAACCTGTGATTTACTTCCTAGTTTCTCTAGCAGGTGCATCCTCAGTAGGTTGTAGTATCTTGCTATACAGCTATGTTGCGCAATTCTATCCATTGGCAGTACGTTCTACTGGCTTAGGTTGGGCATCGGGTGTGGGTCGTATGGGTGCGATTGTAGGCCCAATCGTGATTGGCTTCTTACTGGGTTTAGAGTTACCACATAAATTTAACTTCTTGGCTGTGGCTGTTCCTGCGGTATTGGCGGTGATTGCAATTGCATTTATTCGTCCTGCAAAAGAGCAAGAAGAAGTGGTCACTACCAAAGCTTCAATCGAACCGATTAAACAAACTACATAATCTTTAATCTAGAAAAAGCCTCCGTATGGGGGCTTTTTTTATGCTCAAGTCGTATAAAAAAACTAGCTAAATTGATAAAAAAATAGAATAGCTAAATTACATTAATAAACTATTAATAATAACTAATAGGCTTGTGGTTGTAGACAAACAATCATATTTTGAACAAATGACAAAAAATAAAGGATAAATAAACAACAAAGGCGACAGAAGTCTAAGCCAAACACAGCAAAAATCGGTATTGTGGTTCCATCAAAGGAGAAAAATGGCGTCAGATTTCAAAAAAATTGGCGTGATGTTTCTCTGTTTGAAATTTAGAACGCAACGCCCAAAAGGTGAAAAATCTAACTTCAAACACAACAAGATTAATATTGAAATGGTATTTTTTTGGCAGTGATTAATCCTATAACAAATGCTAAAAAAATCACCAAGGTTTAGGTGTTCTATGACAGATACTCGTGAGAATTGGTCAGCGCGATCCGGCTTTATTATTGCTGCGATTGGCTCGGCTGTAGGTTTAGGTAATATTTGGCGTTTTCCATATGTAGCCTATGAAAATGGTGGCGGGGCATTTTTAATCCCGTATTTAGTGGCTATTTTTGCAGCCGGTTTACCGCTTTTGTTTTTAGATTATGCAGTGGGGCATAAGTTTCGTAAAGCACCGCCAACGGCATATAAAAAGCTCATGAATGCTGAGTCTTTGGGTTGGTGGCAAGTGATGGTCACCCTGATGATTGGGATTTACTATGCCAGCGTATTGTCATGGGCAGGCAGCTATATGTTCTACTCATTTGGGCAACAATGGGGTGCAGATACCCAAGCCTTCTTCTTCAATACTTACTTACAAAATGGCGAAGGCTTGAGTTTAGGCTTTGTACCCACGCTATTTTGGGGCTTAGTCTGTGTTTGGGTTGCGGTGATGTTGATCCTGTATGGCGGTGTACGTCGTGGGGTAGAACTGGCCAATAAAATCTTTATGCCATTGTTGGTAATCTTATTCTCTATTCTTGTGATTCAAGCGGTGCGTTTACCCGGCGCTGTCGACGGCTTAAATGCCTTCTTTACCCCAAATTGGGAAGCGATGGGCAATTATAAAGTTTGGTTGGCCGCTTTTGGTCATATCTTCTTCTCGTTATCGGTTGGTTTCGGGATTATGTTAACCTATGCATCTTACTTAAAGCGTAAAACCAATTTAACTGGCTCAGGTGTTGTAGTGGCTTTGGCTAACTCATCATTTGAAATTTTAGCGGGTATTGGCGTATTTGCGGCGCTTGGCTTTATGGCGTTTAGTTCAGGTGCTAAAGTTGAGGATGTTGTCTCTGGTGGTATTGGTTTAGCCTTTATTGCTTTTCCTAAGATTATTTCAAGCTTAGGAGCGGGTGGCGATTTATTTGGTTTCTTATTTTTTGCATCACTGACCGTAGCAGGCATCACCTCAATGGTGAGTATCTTGCAAGTACCGATTGCTGCATTCCAAGACAAACTCGGTTGGTCACATAAAAAGTCAGTCAGCATTATTGCTGGTGGTTCTGCGGTAATATCCACTTTAATGTTCTCAACGCATAGCGCAATTACCTTTGTTGATATCATTGATTACTTTGCCAACAATATTGGTATTGTAGGTGGTGGTTTAGTGTCTATTATTTTGGTGTCGTGGTTACGTCGTCCATTACTGAAACAACTGCAAGCGCATATTAACCAATATGCCAGTATTCAGTTAGGCGCAAGTTGGAACTTTTTATTGACCATTGTGACCCCTGTGTCTTTATTGGTGGCGTTAGGTTTGACCATTAACTCGATTATTTCAGAAGGTTATGGTGGTTACCCTGCACATATTTTATGGATTGTTGGCGGTGGTACTTTGGCATTCTTTGTTGTGGGTGCCATTGCGTTAAGCTTGTTAAAAGACCGTCATCCTGAGGAGAAATAATATGAATACATCTGCTTTAATGATGATGATTATTTCTATAGTCCTACTATGGGGTGGTCTGATTTTGGCAACTATTCATTTGGTCAAAAATCCAGATGAAGCTGAAGATTAATATCGCTGCATACTTTGCATGATTACGAGGATACTGGCTGATCAAGATTCTACTCATTTGAGGATCTATTCATAGAATTTTGAATGAGTGGAGTCTTGAAATTATAAAAAAGGTGGCTTAAGCCACCTTTTTAATTATGCAGTTTTTTGCATTAAGCAATAGAAGAAACCATCACCGCGTCCCACTTGTGGGAACAATTGGCGACCATGGATTTGCTCGACACCCCAATCTGCATCAATCTTAATTTCTTGAGCATCGCTGTGGGTGCTAAAGAACTCTACCATTTGCTGTTCATTTTCAGCTTTTAAAATTGAGCAGGTAATATAAAGCAGCGTGCCGCCCACTTTAAGCTGCTGCCACATATTGTCTAAAATCTGCTTTTGCAGTTCTACAGTTTGTTTAATGTCTGTTGATTGGCGCAGTAAACGAATGTCTGGATGACGACGAATCACACCTACAGCAGTACATGGTGCATCTAATACAATGCAATCTGCCAATTCAGGGGCTTGCCACTTAATGGCATCTGCTGTGATCACTTGAACATGTTCACCGTCTAATACCAAACGCTCTAAGTTTTCAGAGAGGCGTTTTAAGCGTTTTTCGTCTTGATCTAACGCAATCAGCTTTTTCACATCAAAGGTTTCTAAGATGTGCGCAGTTTTCCCACCCGGTGCTGCACATGCATCAATCACAAACTTGCCATCTAAGTTTGGCAATAAGGTTGCACACAGTTGAGCATGTTCGTCTTGAACAGAAAAACCACCGGCTTCAAAACCCGGTAGGCTTGGAATATGTAGGCTTTCGTCCATGACAATGCCTACTTCAGAAATCTCACAGCGATGCGCTTCAATGCCTTCATCTTCTAAGATATCTAAGTATTCATCACGGCTGACTTGGCGGGTATTGACACGTAAGGTCAGTGGTGCAAGCTGTTTGAGTTCATAACTGATTTCAGCCAGTTGTTCGCCCCAATCTTTTTTCAAGCGTTTTGATAACCAACTTGGTAAGCCCGGTGCATTTTCAAGTACATCGTAGAATTGTTCGGTTTCACGTGTGGCACGACGTAAAATTGCATTGACCACGCCACTTAAACTTTCCATGCCCAACTGTTTACATGCTTCTACCGTTTCTGAAATGGCAGCATGCGCTGCAACACGGGTACATAAAAGCTGATATAAACCAAGGTAAAGACAAGTTTCAACCACTTGGTTTTCTAAGGGTTTAGATAAAAGTGGTAAGGTCAATTGCTTTAATGAATGCCATTGGCGTAAACAGCCCAACACCAATTCATGATACAACGCACGGTCTTTGTCCGAGACAATATTGATGTGCTGTGCCAAAACAGACTGTAATGATTGACCATTTTGGACAGCCAATAACGTCTTCACCACCTGAGCACGTAAATTAAGGTTTTTAGCTGAGGCGTGGGGAGATTGCTTCATTATAAAATTTGTCCAATAGTCAATTTTTGAGTTTGTAGAATTTGTACTGCATTTAAGGCTTTTGCGCCCGGCCATTGCAATGAGGTCAAGATAATCACCTGACCATCGCCACATGCCACGCTCACGCCGTGTTTGCTAATTGCAATAATTTCACCCGCTTGAGCAGTCACTTGCTCTTGAGAAATTGTGCAATGCCAAACGCGTAAGTTATTTTCTTCATCTAAACGAATAAATGCCACCGGCCAAGGATTAAAGGCACGAATGTTTCGATCAATTTGTACTGCCGATTGCGACCAATCAATTTGTGCTTCAGCTTTACTGAGTTTATGTGCATATACGGTTGCATCTTCGTTTTGCACTTCACGCTCGGCTAAATAGCGCTGTAAGCTTTGTTCTGATTCAAGCACAGCCACAATCGCTTCAGCACCTTGAACCGCCAATTTGTCATGTAAAGTGGCTGAGGTGTCGCTGGCTTCAATAGGGCACAATGTTTTAAACATCATGTCGCCTGTATCTAAACCTGCGGCCATTTTCATAATGGTCACGCCCGTTTCTTGATCACCTGTGGCAATGGCACGTTGGATGGGTGCTGCACCACGCCAACGTGGCAGCAATGAACCATGAATGTTTAAACAGCCATATTTAGGTGTATCTAAAACCACTTGCGGTAAAATTAAACCATATGCAGCCACTACCATCACATCGGCATTTAGTGCTTTTAACTCAGCTTGAGCTGCCAAACCTTCTTCAGTCGATGATTTAAAATGTAGAGGTTGATACACCGGTAAATCATGTGCCAAAGCCAATTGTTTTACCGCAGATGCGCTGAGTTTTTGCCCACGACCTGCTTTGCGGTCAGGTTGTGTATACACCGCAACAATTTCATGTTCAGTCTTTAATAATGCCGCTAATGCAGTGGCAGCAAATTCTGGTGTGCCCGCAAAGATGATTTTCAATTCAACAGCCCGTACAGTGGTTTTGTAAATTATAGCAAATTGCGAAAATTCACGGGCAATTTTATCTGAGCAAAGACTAGTCACGAGTGAATTTATAAGCCGATCAGATGCTTAGCGTTTCTTATTAAAACTATACGTGTAAAGCAAATTGTTGTGGTATGCCAATGAGTGATGAAAAGATGTCGTTATTGCAAGCGGCTCGATGATTGGCCAAACTTTAAAGATCAAGAAAGCTAGATTTGTATAAATAAAATTTATGTAAAAAAGTAAAAATATTCATAGAAGTTTTGTATTTAAAAATTAATCTTCGGTTTATAGTAGATTTTATTCTTTTGCTGACGCGTGTAATATTTTTTGGAATAAAAGTGCGCTTAAGGCTAGTCATCTGCGTGTGACGCTGCTTTAATCTCAATACAAGCGTATGACTTATTATTCCGACTGATCTTTATTACAAGCAGTCTATTTAGCCAGAGTGAATGTTCAATTCATCTCAAGCATAACATTTGTTGGAACTACACAATGCCTGACTATCGTTCAAAAACATCGACACACGGAAGAAATATGGCTGGTGCGCGTGGCTTATGGCGCGCAACTGGTATGAAAGATGAAGACTTCGGTAAACCAATTATTGCAGTGGTCAACTCATTTACGCAATTTGTACCGGGTCACGTGCATTTAAAAGACTTAGGTCAGTTGGTGGCACGTCAAATTGAACAAGCAGGCGGCGTAGCAAAAGAATTTAACACCATTGCAGTTGATGACGGTATTGCAATGGGTCATGACGGCATGTTGTATTCATTGCCATCACGTGACTTGATTGCAGACTCAGTAGAATACATGGTCAATGCACACTGCGCTGATGCGATGGTGTGTATTTCTAACTGTGACAAAATTACACCGGGGATGTTGATGGCAGCAATGCGCCTAAACATTCCAGTAGTATTTGTTTCAGGCGGCCCAATGGAAGCAGGTAAAGTACAAATCCGCGGTGGCGAACAAGCGATTGACCTTGTTGATGCGATGATTGTTGCGGCAGATGACAACTACACCGACGAAGAAGTAAAAGCGTATGAGCGTTCTGCATGTCCAACCTGTGGTTCATGTTCAGGTATGTTCACTGCCAACTCAATGAACTGCTTAACAGAAGCTTTAGGTCTATCGTTACCGGGTAATGGTTCAACACTTGCAACACACGCCAACCGTAAAAAATTATTTGAAAAAGCGGGTCAGTTGATCGTTGAAATCACCAAACGTCATTACGAACAAAATGATTACAACGTGTTGCCACGTAACATTGCAACAAAAGCTGCGTATGAAAATGCCATGACTTTAGACATCGCAATGGGCGGCTCAACTAACACTGTACTTCACTTATTGGCTGCTGCACACGAAGCAGAAGTTGACTTTACCATGGACGACATTGATCGTTTATCGCGTAAAGTACCTGTACTTTGTAAAGTTGCACCTGCGGTGAAAAATGTACATATGGAAGACATCCACCGCGCGGGCGGCATTATGTCAATCCTTGGCGAATTAGACCGTGGTGGTTTATTAGACACTTCTGTACCTACCGTACATGAAGCCACTTTAAAAGATGCTTTAGATAAGTGGGACATTATCCGTACCGAAGATGAAGATGTATATAACTTCTTTAAATCAGCACCGGGTGGCGTACCAACGCAAACTGCATTCTCACAAGACCGTTACTACACACGTCTTGATGGCGACCGTGAAAAGGGCGTAATCCGTAATGTTGAACATGCTTTCTCACAAGATGGTGGCTTAGCAGTACTTTACGGCAACATTGCATTAGATGGTTGTATCGTAAAAACTGCGGGTGTAGATGAATCGATTTTAAAATTCAACGGTACAGCACGTGTATTTGAAAGCCAAGATGATGCAGTAGAAGCCATTTTAGGTGGCAAAATCGTGGCAGGCGATGTGGTACTGATTCGCTATGAAGGTCCACAAGGTGGTCCGGGTATGCAAGAAATGTTGTACCCAACCAGTTACCTAAAATCAAAAGGTTTAGGTAAAGATTGTGCGCTGGTAACAGATGGTCGTTTCTCTGGTGGTTCATCAGGTTTGTCTATTGGTCACGTGTCTCCCGAAGCGGCTGAAGGTGGGGCAATTGCCTTAGTTGAAGATGGCGACCGTATCGAAATTGATATTCCAAACCGTACTATTCACCTTGCTGTTGCTGAGGATGTATTGGCAGCGCGCCGTGAAGTGCAAGAAGCCAAAGGTTGGAAGCCAGCCAAAGAGCGTCCACGTAAAATCTCTAAAGCGCTTAAAGCGTATGCCATGCATGCAACCAGTGCAGCTAAAGGCGCAGTTCGCGATATCTAATCTATAAATAAAAAAAGCACTCCAAATGGGGTGCTTTTTTTTGTATGTCACATGGACTTAAGTTGCAAGGTCAAAGCATTGAACATAGAAGCTGAACTTGCTATAAATTTTGCCAGCAAATGAAAATTATATTTTCATCATTGCACCACCAAGTGCTATGCTGTTTTGAGTTTTAAGCTTGCATTTTTATTGTTGAGGCTAGTTACATGTCACTGCTGCGCCGTTGGTTCGATCCGCTCCGATCGAGTTGGTTTTATCAAAAACCAGTTCGCCAAGAGTTGTTGCCTACGGATCAGGGTTTAAGCATTTATTTACGCCTTGATGACGTGTATAGCTATTTAGCCGCACAACAATTGCCACAATTAGAAGAAATATTAACCGAAGAGATGAAACCGCTTAAAGTGGTGATCTCAAATGAAAGTGCCGAACCACCCAACCAAATGTCAGCTTTAGAATGGCAAAATTATTGTTTAAATGATGCCAAAATTTTATCTAAGCAACATCGTTTTAGTTTTCACGACACTCCAGAACAACCCTCCCAAGAAGCCTTACAACAAGCCGAAACTATTTTGCGGCACACGCCCTTACGTGGCCAAGATTTTCTGTATTTGCTTGAAGATGTATTTCATATGTTGTGGCAAAAACAAGAAGGTAAATTGGCTACCTTATATGCGATGGCCAGCCGCCAAGCGCAAACCCAAGATTTTCCAGAACGTATTTTTAATGACACACCTGTATTAAGTGCTTATTTTGAATTGGCCGATCGCAAGTATCATGCTGTAGATGACTTATTGCGTTTAGCACGTCGTTTAAAACAACAAAAACTTTTAACTGATAATCCCATTTTTCTAATTAATCATATCGAATGGCGTGAGCATTTAATTAGTGATGCCGAAGAACTCAATGAAATTCAGGCGCTTGATCCAGAGCTTGATTTATATATTGCCTTAGAAGATCCGATTTCTTGGTTGTTATTGGCGTATATTAAAGAAGAATTGGCAGATTATTATAATATTCAATTGAATATTTATCCGTTAAGTTATCAAGGACGAGATCAATTTGACTGGAGCCTTGCCACACGTTTATCTAAACGTAGCGAAGTTAAATTCACGCCATTTTGCCGTCCAACTGAAGCAGCAACCCTACAAATGGCCAAGTTGTTTTATAGCGTTGCACCGGAACAGCAAGTCGATGTGATGTATGAAATGTTGCGTCAAGTATGGACCAAGGGTCGAGATTTATCTTATGCCCAACATATGCAGCAATTATGTCGCGACTTAGATCTGGTTGAGTTACAGCCACAGGATATTCATTCACGTTTACAGCAAAATGATATGTACTGTGAAATGAAATCGCAGCCTAGTTTACCTGTACTTGAATTAAGAATTGCCGGACAAAGCTATGTATTTAATAGTTTATATCGGGTATGGATGATTGAAAGTATTTTTAGTAATGTGTTAGAAGAATTATATAAGAGTGAAAATGAAAGCGATAATGAACAAAGAAAAGCCTCAAACTCTCGAACAAGCCCGCGCCCAGATCGACGCGATTGACACCGCCTTAGTAGAATTGTTGGCCAAGCGTCAATTTTATGTGGATCGCGCCTTAAAATTTAAACGTAGTGGTTATGAACTACAATCACCAGAGCGTACCGAACAAGTACTGAATAAAGTTCGTGCCGAAGCCCAAAGTTATGCTTTAGATCCAGTTTTGGTTGAGCGTATTTATCAACAAATTACCGAACATATTATTCAACGTGAACTCAAAGAAATTCGTCCTTAACACTCACAACATCATTAGCTTGAGCTTTGTAGTCTGTATAAAGCCAAGACAAAAAAAGCAGCCCGTGGGCTGCTTTTTTATAGCAATCTAGTTTATTTTTTATCGGCTAAACTAAAGAACCAATTTAAAAATAAAGCAGCAAAGGTTGCGGTACCAATACCACCTAAATTAAAGCTACCAATTTGTAGAGCAAAGTCACCTGTGCCTAAAATAATGGTAACCGCAGCGACCATTAAGTTTTTGTTTTGCGAGAAATCGACTTTGTTTTCAATCCAAATTTTGGCACCAGCAATGGTGATTAAACCAAATACCACAATAGATGCACCGGTTAAAATGGCAGTCGGAATGGTATGAATAATTGCACCAAACTTAGGCGATAAACCTAAAAACACAGCAAAAATCCCAGCAATGGCAAAAATGATGGTGGAATACACGCGAGTCACTGCCATCACACCAATATTTTCACCATAGGTGGTCATGCCCGGTGCACCGACACCACCTGCTAAAGTGGTGGCAACACCATCGGCCACAAAGGCTTTACCAATATGTGGATCAAGATTTTCACCCGTCATGGCGCTTACTGCTTTAATATGACCTAAATTTTCCGCCACTAAAATTAAAGCGATTGGGGCAATAATCAGCATAGCATTGGCATCAAACACCGGTGAATGGAAGGTAGGCACACCAAACCATGCCGCTTGTTGTACCGTAGCAAAATCAATCGCTTTACCTAAGCCTAAAACATTGGCCACAATAAAGTAGATTAAATATGCCGACAACAAACCAAGAATTAGCAATAAACGCTGTAATAAGCCACGGGTAAATACCGCAATTGTCCCCATACACATCACAGTGACTAAAGACATCCACATATTAAAGTTGTCACCCATGACCCCTTTCACTGTGACCGGCGCAAGGTTAAGACCAATGATCATTACCACGGCACCTGTGACCACGGGTGGCATGAGTTTTTCAATCCAACGGGTGCCGGTTGCCATGACCAATAAACCAAACAATGCATACAGTACGCCACAGGCCATAATGCCACCAGCCGCCACACCTAAATTGGCATTTGGTGCACCTGTACCTGATGCAGCATAGCCAGTTGCGGCAATTACGACACCAATAAAGGCAAAACTAGAACCGAGATAACTCGGCACACGACCACCTGTCATAAAAAAGAACAAAATGGTACATAGACCTGACATTAAAATTGCCAAGTTGGGGTCAAAGCCCATTAAGTAAGGTGCAAGAACGGTCGCACCAAACATTGCAAAGGCATGTTGAATACCGAGTAAAACGCTTTGGGAGATTGGGAGATATTCATTTGTGCCTACTGGTCGTGCATCGATACTGCCCTCATAAGGGCGCCATTTGGGAAACCAATTGGTCATAAAATGTACACTCAATAGACAAATTGGACACATCATACGCCTATTTTTATAATTTTCTAGGGTGATTTTGCGTGATTGAGTAAAACTAATTCTATGACTTTTATTATATTTTTACCGCTTGGTAAAAGTAATTTTTGTTAAAAATTCACCAAAATCAGTGCATTAATCGAATTTTTCTATAGAAGATTCACTTATAATCTTCTTTAATCATACTTATAAAAAAAAGATGGGTTTGTTGTTTTATTGAACAAAAAAAAGCACATCAATTAGATGTGCTTCACGATGTGGCTAAAAAAAACTTAACCGGTATTACGTAATCCGGCAGCAATTCCGGCAATACTGACCATTAAAGCATGATCGACAGGGGTATGTTCGGCGGCATTATTGACTAAATATTCACGGCGACGTTTCATCAGTTCAGCTTGTAACAAGTGTAACGGCAGGATATACGGCTTACGTACTTTCATGGATTGATCAAGTACATCATTGCTGCTGAGTAATTTCGACTCACCTTTTAAGCTCAATAAGCTCTCTACAGCATCACGTAAACGCTGACGTAGCTCTTCACCTAAAATTTTTAAATGTTCGTCATCTGTTAAGTGAGCTTCATAATATAAGGCAATGTTGCCATCGGCTTTAGACAAGACCATTTCCAACATATCCACCAAGGTTTGGAAATAGGGCCATTGTTGCAACATTTCATCCAGTAAAGCCTTATGACCTTGCTCGGTGACTTGATTGATGGCAGCGCCTGTACCAAGCCATGCCGGTAACATTAAACGAATTTGAGTCCATGCAAATACCCATGGAATAGCACGTAAAGATTCAATACCGCCACTGACTTTACGTTTCGCAGGGCGTGAACCAAGCGGTAACATCTGTAACTCAAGCTCAGGCGTTACGGTGCGTAAATATTGCACAAAGTGCGGATTTTCACGTACGGTTTGACGATATACCTGCACCGATAAATCGGTCATTTTGTGCATCAACTCGCGCCACTCTGGTTTGGGCTCTGGTGGCGGCAACAAAGTCGCTTCTAAGGTGGCTGCGGTATAAATTTCAAGATTTTGTAGCGCAATGCCTTCTAAACCAAACTTAAAGCGAATCATTTCACCTTGTTCGGTAACACGAATAGCACCTGAAATAGAACCTGGTGGTTGTGAGAACAAGGCTTGTTGGGTTGGTGCACCGCCACGACTAATTGAACCGCCACGACCATGGAACAAGGTCAATTGTACGCCGTGGGTTTTTGCCACTGCGGTTAATTCTTCTTGGGCACGATACTGCGCCCAATTGGCGGACATAAAGCCTGCATCTTTGGCCGAGTCTGAATAGCCAATCATCACTTCATGTTTGCCCTGAATATGCTGTTTATACCAATGCATATTAAACAAGGTATTCATGGTGGTAGCCGCACCATCTAGATCTTTTAAGGTTTCAAATAAGGGCACTACACGTAAAGCATCTTGAATACCGGCTTCTTTTTGCAATAACAACACGGCCAAAACATCACTTGGATATTCCGCCATAGAAATAATATAAGCGCCCAAAGATTCACTTGGTTGCTCGGCCAAGGTACGCATCGTAGCAAAGACTTCTTGCACATCGGGATGCTCAATTAGGCTTTGCGCAGGTTCATTTAAATGTTTGGGCAACAAAGGACGCTTGCTTTGTAGCTCTTGGAGTAGGAAATTTTGACGCGCTTGTTCAGTCCATGTTTCAAAATTACCTAAACCTAAATATTCGGTAATGGCAGAGATAGCTTGACGATGACGACCCGATTCTTGGCGAATATCGAGTTTGAGTAATTCAATCCCAAAACAATTCACGCGATGAATAAAATCAAGCAATTGCGCATTGGCAATTTCAGCTAAATTACATTGCATTAAAGAGCGATGACACAGCAATAAAGGCGCTAAGATTTGCTCTTTACTTAAAATCACCCGTGGATCATCCACCACATCATTGCCTTGGAGTTTTTGCGCCAACCAATTACGGGTGGCTTTTAAACGGTCACGAATATCACGTAAGGCTTCGCGGTATGGCTCGGCATGCTCTTTGCCTAATATGCTGCGTAATTCCGGACTACATTCTTTAAGCGATAATTCCCAACGCAACGCTTCAATATCACGTAAATATAAATCAGCAGCTTTCCAACGTGACAACCACAGCACTTCTTGAGTAATTTTATGCGTAACATTCGGGTTGCCATCACGGTCACCGCCCATCCAAGAGGCAAAACGTACTGGGGCAACATTTAAAGGTAAAGTTTGCCCACAATGCTCTACCACCATTTGATCGAGTTCACGAATAAATTTAGGTACCGCATTCCACAAGGTTTGCTCAATGGTGGTAAAACCCCATTTAGCTTCATCCACAGGCGTTGGACGATGCTGACGGATTTCATCGGTCTGCCAAGCCGAGCAAACTAATTGTTTTAGTTCATTTAAGGTGGCTTGACGCTCACGCGGAGTCAGCTTTTGCTGATCAAATTTGCTTAAGCAGTCATTAATGCCATCATATTTTTGAATTAAAGTTCGGCGGCTGACTTCGGTTGGATGTGCGGTGAGCACCAATTCAATTTTCAGCTGACAAATTTGCTCAAATAAGGTCTCGCTTGAAATTTGTTGTTGTTTAAATTTTTCAAATAAATGATCAAGCGGATTAGGCGAGGGTGCATTGGCATCAAATTCACTTTGACGACGGCTACGCACCACATGATATTGTTCGGCAATATTGGCAAAGTTTAAGAAATGGGTAAAAGCACGCGTCAGCGGTAAAATTTCATGGTCATCTAAACTCGATAACAGTTGTTCGAGTTGTTTTTCGGCTTCAACTTGACCATCTCGTGCGCCTTTAGATAAAGCACGAATTTGCTCAACCTGATTAAACAAATCTTGTCCGGCATGTTCTTTTAAAGTTTCACCGAGTAAATTGCCCAGTAAACGTACATCTTCACGCAAAGGAGCGTCAATTTGTTGAACCATGGTTGTGTTCTCCTTGTTCTTGTTGTCTTGAATATAGCTTGATTTATTGTTGAAAATAGCCGTGTCCTACAAAAGTCGATAGTCTAATGGCTATATATTGTAAGAGAATGGCTTTTTATTTTATGACTTGAGCTGACAAGTGCATTGATTGCAGGGCGCGTGCATAAAGTAGCCAATTTATAGCATATTTCAAAAAATAAATGCTTCTTTGTATTAGAGAATTTTATATAATTGCGTGCGAAAGATTGAAAATTTCAATATAGTAGCCGCGCATGCTTGCAACATATCCGCCGATCGGCAAATAGGCGACATCGATAATAACAAGATGCCGTTTTCTGAGGTTCATCTAAATGTCTCAAGACAGTTTAAAACAACAGCGTCGTAAGATCGCCGTGGCTTACGTACTGATGTTTTTCGCATTATTCACGCTCATTAGCGGCGTGATTGCCTATTTTTTGGCACGTAATGTTAGCCAAACCCCACAAACTGAAGTTTGGCTTAATGCCCAAGCCTTATGGGTGATGCGCAGTACCTTGCTGTATTTAATCTTGGCAGCGTTTGCATCACTTTGGTTTATTCCACTTAATTTTTATTATTGGGATAGCTATTTATGGGTGACAGCCTGTACTGTGATTGGTGTGGTCTTTGCACTGATTGCCTTTTTATATTTACTCAATGCTTGGTTAAAAGGCATTGTACGTTTTATGAAAAATAAGCCAGTTTTTTAAGCAGCTATAAATTTTTATGTACGTCCCCTTGTAAAAGCGCCTGACTACCCCAATTTGAAAGCTCAGTTCAGTATTTTAATTATTCCGTGAGGAGCATCGCCTGCTATGGCTAAACGTGATTATTATGAGGTTTTAGGTGTTGCTAAAACCGCTGGTGATGATGAAATTAAAAAAGCCTACCGTAAGTTGGCGATGAAATATCACCCAGACCGTAATCCGGACAATCCGGAGGCTGAAGAAAAGTTTAAAGAAGCATCTGAAGCTTACGAAGTATTATCAGATGGTCAAAAGCGTAGCATGTACGACCGTATGGGGCATCAAGCCTTTGAAGGTGGTATGGGTGGCGGTGGTGGTGGCGGCGGTTTTAGCGCCGAAGACATCTTTAGCCAATTTGGTGATATTTTCGGTGGGGCATTCGGTGGTGGTGGCGGTCGTCAGCAACAACGTCAACGCCGTGGTTCGGACTTACGCTATGTGACTGAGTTAACCCTTGAAGAGGCTGTGCGTGGCGTAAAGAAAACGATTACCTTTACTGCACCTGCACCGTGTGAGCCGTGTAATGGTCAAGGTTCACAGTCACCGAATGATGTAGAAACCTGTAAGACCTGTCATGGTTCAGGTCAAGTGCGTATGCAGCAAGGTTTCTTTGCAGTACAGCAAACCTGTAGCACTTGTCGTGGTCAAGGTAAGGTCATTAAAAACCCATGTAACTCATGCCATGGTTCAGGGGTGTCTGATCGTCAACAGACTTTAGAAGTGACTATTCCTGCGGGCGTAGATAATGGCGACCGCGTACGTTTAACTGGTAAAGGTGAAGCGATTCGTGGCGGTCAATCAGGCGACTTATATGTAGAAGTACAAGTGCGCGAGCATGAAATCTTCCAGCGTGACGGCGCCGATTTGTATATGGACGTGCCAGTGTCTATTGTTGATGCTGCGTTGGGTAAAGAAATTGAAATTCCAACCCTCGATGGCCGTGTGAGCCTGAAAGTACCTGAAGGTACACAAACGGGCAAACTGTTCCGTTTACGTGGTAAAGGGGTAAAACCTGTACGTCATAATATGCAGGGTGATTTGCTGTGCCGTATTGTGGTGGAAACGCCAATCAACTTAACCTCGCGTCAACGTGAATTGCTCAAAGAGTTACAAGCCACATTTGAAGGTGAAGAAGGTGGTAAGTCATCGCCAAAGAAGAAATCATTCTTTGACCGTTTATTTGACTAAAGCTTGATCTTAAAAAAGGCATCTATGGATGCCTTTTTTTATATTAAAAATTGCCCAATTATGATGAGTGTTGGGCGTGAGTTTTGTTATAGTTAAACGCATTAAAACGCAACATTAGGAAAATGTGATGTCAGCAACTCCACGTATTGGGATCTTGGGTGCCGGCGGTCGTATGGGCCGTATTTTAATTCAAGCTGTGCAAGAAGCAGGTTACCAATTGGCAGCTGCCGTTGAACGCCCTGAAAGCACTTTGCTTGGCGCAGATGCAGGCGAATTGGCAGGCGTTGGCACTTTAGGTGTTAAAGTTGTTGGCAGCTTAGAAGAAGTGGTAAAAAACTGCGATGTGGTGATTGATTTTACTGCACCTGTTGCAACCATCAACCATTTAAAAATTTGCCGTGAGCATGGTGTCGCGATTGTTATTGGCACTACGGGCATGAATGATGAGCAAAAAGCTTACTTAGACGAATCAGCAGTTCAAACACCTGTGGTATATGCTGCAAACTACTCAGTCGGTGTCAACGTGTCGATTAAACTATTAGAGCTTGCCTCTAAAGTGTTTGGTGACACGGTAGATATCGAAGTGATTGAAGCGCATCACCGTCACAAAGTTGATGCACCATCAGGTACAGCTCTAATGATGGGTGAAGCCATTGCCGATGCTTTAGGGCGTGACTTAAAACAAGATGCCGTATATCACCGTGAAGGGCATACTGGTCCGCGTGAGCGTCAAAGCATTGGTTTTCAAACCATTCGTGGTGGCGATATTGTGGGTGAACATACTGCCATGTTTATTGGTGAAGGTGAGCGCGTAGAGATTACGCATAAAGCCACCAACCGTATGAACTTTGCTTCAGGTGCAGTGCGTGCTGCGGCTTGGGTGGTCGGTCGTGATGCAAAAAAATACGATATGAAAGATGTGTTAGGTTTTAATGATATTAAAATCTAAACATTAAGCTTTAAAAAAACCCGCCATTGGCGGGTTTTTTATGTTGTATTTTGCTTAATCTTTTTTAGAGGTATAAGCATAGTTATAGCCATAACCATAAGGTGAGCCAACTTCACGTTGTACATCATTTAAGATGAAACCATTGACCTTAACGCCTACTTGGTCAAAACGATTCACTACTAGCTCTAACTCTTTCATTTGTGATTTAGCATAACGGGCCACCACTAAATTGACACCACTAAATTGAGAAATAATCACGCTATCGGTCACTGCCAATACAGGTGGTGTATCAATAATAATATGATCATAACGCTGCGAAACTTCTTCAATAAACTTGGCAAAAGTTTCTGTACTTAATAATTCAGATGGATTGCTTGGGCTTTTACCACGTGCAATAAAGTCTAAATTCACCACTTCTGATTTTTGAATCAGTTGATCAATATCATCATTTTGTCCATTGAGATAAGTGGCCAAACCTTGTTGGTTATTGGCATCTTTAAAATACTGATGCATATAGCCACGGCGCATATCACCATCAATCAATAATACACATTTACCGCTTTGCGCTAAAATGGTTGCTAAATTGACGGAGATAAAGGACTTGCCCACTTCAGGTGCAGGACCTGTCACCATAATCACGTTGTTTTTAGCATTGCTCAAGGCAAAGTGAATTGCGGTACGCATGCTGCGTAGGCTTTCAATTGCAAGGTCATCGCTATTTTTAATGGCTAAAATTGGTAAGAATTTCTTTTTCTTTAATAATTTAAAGTGACTTTCTTGAATTTCAGAACGTGGCACAGTGGCATAAACAGGCAAGTCCAGTTCAGTCTCAATTTGGGTTGAGTCTTTAACCCCAGAACGTAGCATATTACGTAACAAGGCGAGTAAAGTACCTAAGAATCCACCTAAGAAAATACTTAAAATTAAGATCTGTAATTTTTTTGGTGCAATCGGCTGAATCGGGGCAATAGCTTGATCAATAATACGCACATTGCCAATTTCGCCTGCTTTAGCAATACGAAGTTGTTGATATGAGTTTAATAAACCAGTATACAACTGCTGACTCACTTCAACTTCGCGGTACAGTTGTAAATAACGACGTTGTAAATCAGGTAGTTGCTTTAAAGTGCTTTCTAACTCAGTGACTTTTTGTGTGACCACCCCAAGCTGTGCATTAATTTCCTGCATGGCAGGATGTTCATTGGTATATTTGGCTGAAAGTTCTGCTTGGCGCTGTTGTAATTGCGCTTTTTGTTGTTCTAAGGCAATACTTTGACTTAAATACAACTCAGACTCTTTGGTTACATCTACCGTATTAGATTGTTCACGGAAACTGTTAAAAGCACGTTCGGCTGTGTCTAATTTATCTTTGAGTTCAGGCAATTGCTCGTCAAGAAAACTTAAGGTTTGCGCAGTTTCGGCAGAACGACGTTCAATATTCTGCTTGCTATAGGCGGCCAAAATTTCGTTTAAAATACGGGTGATTTGTGCTTTATCTTGACCTTGATAATTTAAGCCTAAAATACCTGTCATTTTACCTTTTTCAGCCACAGAATAATGGGCAGTCAGCTGATTCATGGCAGCAGGTAAAGACATCTTTTTAATTAAATAACTATTATTAATCTGGTCTTGGCTATAAATGGCAATATTCCAAACACCATATTCAGAACTTAATTCATTATTTTGATTGAGCTTACCTTGTACCAGTACTTGCTGATTATTGGCATCACTTAAACTAAAACTCTGCCCATCAATATTGAGTAATAAGTTGGTATCAATAAAATGTGCCGGTATTTTAAATTCACGTACATTAAAGCGTGATTGATTATCACGAAATATCACCGCATCTTTGTGATGTTCAAGATGGTACTGATTTTTATTGGCTAGACGGTCAATAAAACCATTTTCTAAACCTTGAATATGAATATCTAAATTTAAATCTTGAATGACCGAACCTAAAACCAAGCGCGATTTTAGAATTTCAATCTCAGCTTGAGCCGGTTGTTTTTGCTCGACCATACTGGATAAATCGCCAAGCAATGCTGCTGAAGCCCCTTTGCTTTCTTCAACTTGTACTAAAGCATTGACTGCATAAGTATCAGGTGTAGCACGTAAATATAGTAAGGCACACACCAAACTTAAAATTATACATACCGCGATTAATTTCCACTGCGCTATTAAAGAAAAGAACAGCTCTTTTAGATCAATCGTATCTTCAGTTTTATCGCTTTGGCTCATAATCGTAAATTATCAAAGTTAAATATAGTTTTTCCAATCAGCAATACAAGTTTGTATCAGCTGACAGGTTTGATCAAACATGGCTTGGTCATGTTGATAAGGATCGGCAACATCACACTGTTGCCAATGTCCTAAACGAAAGGTTTTCCCTTTTGTAAAAGGCCAAGTGCGTTCAATATGTTTTTGTTGATTTTGACTCATCACCAAAACTAAGTCGGCTTGTTTTAGCATCTGAGCATCGAGCTTTTTGGCAATATGATTGTGCATATCAAGATTTAAACGCTGCATACACAGCAGCGCTTTTTCATCAGCAGGATGACCTGTTAAGCCTTGAATACCAGCTGAATGAATCTGTAGCTCTGGAAATTCTTGTTTGAGTAAATATTCTGCCATTGGACTACGGCAGATATTGCCCACACAGACCACTAAAATATGTTGTATCTGCATTATTGACCTAAGCGATCCAAATTGTATAAAGCGTTTGAAAATGGAATGATTTGATTGACTACACGTTGCCAACGTGCGAGACCAGAAACATCAATATAAACAATGTCATTGGAACGCATACTAAACTGATTAGCCAACCCAAAGTCACCAAGACTGGTTAAATCTAAGTGATAGACTTCGGTACTGGCATCCGTCGGATGACTACGCACTACATAGATTTTACTGCGACTTGCCGACAATGGATTTAAACCTTGGCTTTCACCCAACACATCACCTAAGCTCATACCTTGATCACGTAAAGGCAAAGACTGATTTTTTCCTGCTTCACCCATGACGTAAATTTTTTGATTCTCGCGTGAATTCACATACAGCGTGTCATTGGGTTGGATCAATAGTTTATGCAGCGATAAACCTTGTTTTTCAAGTTCTAAGCTATTGAGTTGGTAGCTTTGCCCTTGGCGTAGCAAAGTAATTGAGGTGTTATCCCCCAACTGAGTGTTGACACCACCAGCAAGACCTAATGCAGTATAAACACTGGTCGGTTGATCATTTAAATAAAACTGCCCACCTTTCATGACGTTGCCTTGAACAGAGTAGCGCTGTCCTTCATAAGACAAGACCCGTGCAATGACATCGGGGGTTTTTAAATAGCGCGCCAATTGACTTCTTAATTCTTGATTGACCTGCTGAATAGTTTTGCCACTGGCTTTATAACGCCCAATAATTGGAAATTGAATGTAACCTTGCGAGTCAATTTGGTAGCCAGAGCTTTCGCTGCTCGAGAGTTCTGGGTGTGCCCATAGATAGATGGATAAAATATCACCACTACCTAAACGGTAATTTTTATGGGTATTATTAAAAAGATGCGCGTAGTTTTGACGAATATTCACCTGTGCAGTTTGTACACTAGGTAATGATTCAGCGGTAATTTTTACCACATTGACTTGTGAGCCGAGCTCAGTTTGATAAATACCTTGTTGAGGTAAGTCATATGTTTGCAGACCAGAGGTAACTGCGCAACCTGTTACGGCTACACCGAAAGTGAGTAGAAATAAAGATTGGTAAAGTTTCACCCGAAGTCCTATGTATAGTTCATTAATTTTGTAGATATTGAATGAAAACTGCTATTGAAATTGATTTTTCTTAAGCTGTAATCATCATTTTTCTTAAGCTGTAATCATATAGTGTCTTGGCATAAGATCAAGCGTATCTTTTAAATAATCGTGACATGTTTTTTTATCATAAATAAGTAACAAAATATGTTTATGAATGAAATTTAAATCAATCAGCAATCTCGCTGAAATTGATATATACAGCTAAATCAGGCGCTATTTTCCAGTAATATCGAGTAATTACGTTTAGGGTAAAATCAATCGAGCATAATCGCGATAAGGGAATTTATTTAAAAGACGTCAAAATTAAATATGATTTCTGCTATATTATGCGCGGCTTTAGCTGCTTGACTCGATAAATAAAAGGCTGTCGGATGTTACAACTCTCAGAAATTAAAATTGCAATTATTGGTTTGGGCTATGTTGGTCTGCCTTTGGCAGTAGAATTTGGGAAAAAAGTACCCGTTGTTGGTTTTGATATTCATCAAAAACGTATTGATGAACTGAAAAGTGGCCAAGATCACACTTTAGAAGTGTCTGCAGAGGAATTAGCACAATCACAATATTTAAGCTATAGCGCCAATTTAGAAGACTTAAAACAATGTAACTTTTTTATTGTCACTGTACCTACCCCTATTGATGAATTTAAACAACCTGATTTAAGCCCTTTAGTGAAAGCTTCAACCAGTATCGCTCAAGTGCTTAAAGCTGGTGATATTGTGGTGTATGAATCCACGGTTTATCCGGGTGCGACAGAAGAAACCTGTATTCCTGTCTTAGAACAAGTGTCAGGTTTAAAATTTAACCAAGACTTCTTTGCCGGTTATAGCCCTGAGCGTATTAACCCGGGTGATAAATTACACCGCGTGACCAATATTTTAAAAATCACCTCAGGTTCTACCCCTGAAGTAGCCGATTTTGTGGATGAGGTGTATAACCTGATTATTGAAGCCGGTACACATAAAGCCGAAAGTATTAAAGTGGCTGAAGCGGCGAAAGTAATTGAAAACACGCAACGTGATGTCAATATTGCTTTAATTAATGAATTGGCGGTGATCTTTAATAAGATGGGTATTGACACCGAAGCGGTACTTAAAGCTGCAGGCACCAAATGGAACTTCTTACCCTTCCGTCCAGGCTTGGTTGGCGGGCACTGTATTGGGGTGGACCCATACTATTTAACCCATAAAGCGCAGTCTTTAGGTTTACATCCTGAAATTATTTTAGCAGCCCGTCGCTTAAATGATCGTATGGGTGAATATGTAGCCACTCAACTGATTAAAGAGATGGTGAAACAACGTATTCAAGTTGTAGGTTCTAAAATTTTAGTCATGGGTTTAAGTTTTAAAGAAAATTGCCCAGATATTCGCAATACTAAAATTGTAGATATGGTGAAAGCACTCAAAGAATATGATTTAGATATTGATATCTATGATCCTTGGGTGGATCACCAAGAAGCCACTCAAGAATATGGATTAAGCCCTATATCTGCACCAGAAAAAAATCAATACGATGCGATTATTTTAGCGGTCGCTCATGATCAATTTAAACAAATGTCAGCACAAGAATTACATGCTTTAGGTAAGAAGGCACATGTACTTTTTGATCTTAAATATGTGTTAAGTAAAGAAGAAAGCTCAATTCGTTTATAAGGAAAAATACGTGAAAAAAGTTCTTTTGGTCTTTGGTACGCGACCAGAAGCCATTAAAATGGCCCCTTTAGCATTACAATTACAACAGAACACATCAGATTTTGAAACAAAAGTGTGTGTTACTGGTCAGCATCGTCAAATGTTAGATCAAGTCTTAGAACTATTTCAACTAAAGCCAGATTTTGACCTTAATTTAATGAAACCAGGTCAGACACTTTCTGATGTTACATCTGGTGTGTTAAAAGGGCTAGAGCAAGTATTTACAGAATGGACTCCTGATGTTGTATTGGTTCATGGGGACACAGCAACCACTTTTGCTGCTTCATTAGCTGCTTATTATCATAAAATTAAAATTGGTCATGTTGAGGCTGGTTTACGTACAGGTGATATTTATTCGCCATGGCCAGAAGAAGCAAACCGTAAATTGACGGGTGCATTAGCCAATTATCATTTCGCACCAACGCAATCTTCTTACGATAATCTAGTCAAAGAAAACATTGATCCTCAATATATTACGATCACAGGTAATACGGTGATTGATGCACTTTTAACAGTGAAAGATAAAGTTGAAAATGATCAAAATATTATTGATGAATTTAAAAAGCAGTTTAATTTTCTAGACGCAAATAAAAAGCTGATTTTAGTGACAGGGCATCGTCGTGAAAATTTTGGACAGGGATTTTTAAATATCTGTCAAGCTTTAGCCAATATTGCGCAGCGTTATCCAGATGTACAAATTGTCTATCCAGTGCATTTAAATCCTAATGTACAGCAACCTGTAAATGAGTTGTTAGCCAATATTAAAAATATTCACTTAATTGCGCCACAGGATTATTTACCCTTCGTTTATTTAATGAATCAAAGTTATTTAATTTTAACTGATTCTGGTGGTATTCAAGAAGAAGCACCCTCTTTAGGTAAACCTGTTTTAGTCATGCGTGATACCACAGAGCGTCCTGAAGCTGTAGCTGCGGGTACAGTCAAGCTTGTGGGTACAAATGCAGCTTTAATTGAAAAATCAGTGATTGAGCTAATTGAAAATAAAGAAATTTATCAAATTATGGCAGAGTCTCATAACCCATATGGTGATGGTACATCTTGTCAAAAAATCATTAATGTATTGAAAAACTAATTTAAGACAATAGGTTACCTATAAATGAACAAGCAGTTTAAGCATATTTGTGTAATTGGTTTGGGGTATATTGGTCTGCCAACAGCAGCAACTTTTGCGGCTCACGGTGTAAAAGTAACAGGTGTAGATGTCAATCAACATGCTGTGGATATGATCAATCAAGGAAAAGTACATATTGTTGAGCCAGATCTTGATGCCTTAGTCAAAGACGTTGTGGAAAAAGGCTTATTAAGTGCTCAGACTACGCCAGTTGCAGCAGATGCTTATATTGTCGCTGTACCTACACCTTTTAAAGATGACCATCAGCCTGACTTAAAATATATTGAAGCAGCTTCTAAAGCTTTAGCCCCTTATTTGGTTAAGGGGAATCTTGTTATTTTAGAATCGACTTCTCCAGTAGGTGCAACGGAGCAGATGGCTGCTTGCTTGAGTGAAGCACGTCCAGATCTTACTTTCCCTGAACAAGCGGGTGAAGAAGCTGACATTTTAATCGCTCACTGCCCTGAACGCGTTTTACCTGGTAAAGTTTTGCAAGAACTAATTAGCAACGACCGTATTATTGGTGGTATGACACAGCGTTGTTCAACAGCAGCAAGTGACTTATATAAAACTTTTGTACAAGGTGGCTGCATTGAAACCAATGCCCGTACTGCCGAAATGTGTAAATTAACAGAAAACTCTTTTCGTGATGTCAACATTGCCTTTGCCAATGAGCTATCTATTATTTGTGACCAGTTAAATATTAATGTTTGGGAGTTGATTGCTTTAGCCAACCGTCATCCTCGTGTCAATATTTTGCAACCAGGTCCAGGTGTAGGTGGACACTGTATTGCAGTTGATCCTTGGTTTATTGTTGCAAAATCACCTGAGCAAGCCCGTTTAATTCGTACTGCGCGTGAAGTGAATGACAGTAAACCTGAATGGGTGATTGATCAGGTTAAAATTAAGATTGCAGAGTTCTTACAGGCTAACCCTGAAAAAACGATTAAAGATGTCACAGTGGCTTGTTATGGTTTAGCATTTAAACCAGATATTGATGACTTACGTGGAAGCCCTGCATTAAATATTACAAAAAAACTGGCAGAGCAAGGTTTTAAGATTTTGGCAATTGAGCCAAATATTCACCGATTGCCAGAAAACTTACCTGAAAATATTAAATTAATTTCACTTGAAAAACGTGAAAAAGCAGATGTACATTTAATTTTGGTCGATCATAAAGAGTTTAAGAAATTGTCATATACAAATATGGCAGTAGTGGTTGATACCAAAGGTATTGTTTAGAATGTTAAATAAGTTGAAGCATCACTCTGACTCTCTGTTTCTTATTATAGGAAATGCTGTTAGTAGAATTTTGATGATTGTTTCAACGATTATAATGGTGAAGCTGTTAGGAGACACTGTTTATAGTAAGTACGCAGTTTTGTATAATGGTCTTTTGGGAGTACAAGTTTTTTTAACTTTAGGTCTAAATGCTGTTTTAATAAAAAGAATTGCTGCTGGCGAAGATATACTATTTACTGTAACTAAAATAGTTAAAATTATTTTTTTAGTTTCACTAATATTTTTTTTATTATTTTTTACTTTAATTAAAAATAATTGGGTGTATTCTTTAAGTTATTTTAAAGAAATTGGTTTTTTTTCTATTATTTTTTCTGCGATTTCTATAGTTTTTTTCAGTATATTAGTATCTGTTTTATATGGAAAAGAAGAAAAAAATAAAATAGCAAAGTTGAATATATTTAATTCGGTTTTGATCTTATTTTTTTTAGTGTATTTTTCAATTAAGCAGGATCTTAATTTAATTTTTATTGGTTTGGGTTTGGCAAATAGTATAAGTATTATTCTTTTTGTTTTATTTCATAAAAATATTTTTATAAATAAAATAGAATTGAAAAATAATTATATTATAGAAGATGATAAAAAAGGTAGATTAATAGATTATATTAGGCAAGGTTTCCCTATTTTCTTGTCTGCCTTATTGGTTACACCAATTGTAGGTGTAATTTATACACTTATGCATTCGAATGGGTTGGGTGAAAAAATCGCTATTTTTTCAGTTGCAATGCAGTGGTATAGTATAATTCTTTTTATACCAGGGGTGTTGGCAAATTTGTTACTAGCTGAGTTTTCAAGGAATGAGACTATATTAACTTTGGCTTATTATTTTAAGAGAGTTTTTTTAAATTTTACTATAACTGTTGTTGTTTCTATTTTTGTCTATATTTTACTTTTATTTGTATTGCCAATATATGGTGCTGAGTATAAGAGTAATATTAGTGTTTTTTTGGTGTTTATATTGGTTGCTTTAGTAAATAGCTTTAATACTGTTGCGGGTCAGTTTTTTATTTCAGTAAATAAACAGATATTTGGGTTTTACTTTAATATAGTTTGGGCAATTTTACTGCTCACATTAGTTTTTTTAGCATTGAGTAATGGATATGGTATATTAGGTGTGTCGTTAAGCTTTTTAATATCATATATATTTCATGCTTTTAATCAAAATTTATACATATATTATTTTTTAAAGAGTAGTAAGAATGTCTGAAATTGTTGTATTAAGTGGGCATAGTAATTTTAATACTGGTGGAGTTGGTACTCACTTAAGAGTATTAAATGACGAACTCGTTAATCAGAAAGTTGATCATAAAGTTTCATTAGGGAAACACAAAGTATTTTCTCTATACTCACTTGTCGCAAAAAAAATACTCCCAAAAAGTGCATATTTTCATTTTAATGTACAAGTGAGTGGCTTAAAAAACAGTTTAAAGAACTGTGTAAAAGAGAATACAAAAGTAGTCGATTGCCATGATTTTTCAGCTGTAGTTGCTGCGGTCAAGTTAAAAGAGGAAAATAACTATAAATATAAAATTATATATACAGTACATGCTCCTTTTTATGAACAATATGGTTTAATGAAAAATGAATATCCACAACAAGAGCTAATCAAACTCAAGAAAGCTGAACTTGATTATTTAAAAAAATGTGATGGTTTTGTCTGTGTGGATGATAAACAAAAAGAAATTATAGAAAAGAAATTAGGTTGCACGATTAATAGTATTGTATTGCCAAACGCTGTTGATGTTGGCTTTCTAGAAACTATTAAGAAAAATAGTAATGCCGAAAAATATATTATTATTTCTAGACACTTATATAAGAAATGTGGTGTTCATATAGGTATTGAAGCATTTTCTAAGGCTAAAATTAATAAGGATATTAAACTCGTTATTGTCGGTATGGGTGATGAGTATGACAACTTATTAAATTTAACGAAAAAGCTAGGTGTTGAAAATAGAGTAGTATTTAAAGGTCGATTGGTCTATGAAGAATCAATTAACTATACTGCTAATGCACTCATTTCATTAATACCTTCTATACCTTTAGGTGATTATGTAGAAGCTACATCATTGTCAATGCTGGAGGGTATGGCATTGGGTGTTCCTGTCATTGCCAGTAACATTGGTGGGTTAAAGCAGGTTTTGGAAAATTCTGACGCTGGTATTTTAGTTGAGCCTAATGATTCTGAGGCATTAGCAAAACAAATTGAAATTTTAGTGGAAAATAGTGATTTAAGAAATCATTTGTCTCACCAATCTAAAATATTAGTAAATAATGACTATTCTTCGGGAGTCTGGTTGAAGAGAAGATTAGAATTCTATAAAGGATGATTTGAATGTTTTCGATTTGTATAATTTTAATTTGCTTGAGTCTTTTGCTCATTCAGAAAATTATTTTTCCCAAAGAGTCGATTTTAATTGCACCAATTTTCTTTGTTGTTTTTTCTCAAATTTATTTTTTTTCATCACCACCACGTTTTTTCTCAGAATATTCTATAGATGTTTTAATATATCATATTGTTTCAATTTTTTTACTTTCGATTACTTTAATTTTTTTTCATATAAAATATTTACAGAGAGAAATTGTTAAAGTAAAAGTTTTTGATTTTAATGAAAATTATTTTCTTTCCTGTGCAATAATTTTTCTCTTAATTCCTTATGTTATATTTTTATTAAATGGTATTGATATATTTTCTATATTAACGCGATTTTATAAAACGTCAATTTTTGAAGATAGTAGACTAGAAAAATATTCAACTATTATTAATTTAATTACACGAAGTGTGTATTTGTTAATTATTATCTCAAGATTTCTTTTTAATTATACTACCGATAAAAAGTATAAAATTGCTTGGTATTTTTTTCTGATTTTAAGTGTTGTAACAGTAATGTCAACAGGGGTAAGAAGTGGTCTTGTTTTCTTAGTATTATCTATTATTATTGTTGATGTTTGTTGTTTTGGTAATATTTTTTCTAAAAAATTTTTAAAGAATATTTTTATTTATACTGTTATTGGGCTGATCGTATTACCGTCTATTTTTATTTTATCACAATTTAGAAATACCAGTTTTGATAATTTTCAAGACTTTAAGTCCAATATTACATTAGAGAATCTGACAAATAGCTCTTCTGTTGAGGATACTAATTTTTATAATCTAAATGATATGGTAGCGTATTCTGTTAATCATTATTCACAAGATCCATGTTTAATGTGTAGTGTGAAAATGATTATCTTGATCCCTATCCCTAGATTTATTTGGCCAGAAAAGCCAGTGGGTTTTGGTAAGCAATTGGCGCATGATATGGCTGGGGCACCTTTACAAGGACCAGGTTTATCTTTAGCAGCGGGATTACCTGGTGAAGCAACTTATAATTTAGGTGTATGGGGAATAATAATTTTTCCTATAATATTTGGTGCACTTTTAAGTCTTGCATTTGGAGTGTTAAAATATTCTAAGAAAGTGTTTCTAGCTAGTTGTGGTCTTTTTTTCTTAGTTAGTTATATAGGTACATATCGTGGGGATTGGTTGTCTATACCTAGTTTCTTTATAAACTGTTTATTCGTTTATGTGGTTATCATAATTAGTAAGCTAATTTCTAGAGTAAAGATTAAATTATGAAGATATGTATATGGATGAATATTCTCTCACATCATCGATCACAATTTTTAAAATTAACTTTATTTTATAATAAGGATCTTTAAGTTTATGCTTGTTATAGTTACCAATATTCCTACCCCATATAGAACTGCCTTTTTTAATGTTCTTAATGAGGAGTTGAAAAATAGAAATATAGGTTTCCATGTGGTTTATTGTGCTAAAACTGAACCTCGTAGGTCTTGGAAGTTTAAACCTGAAGAAAATACCTATAGTTATACTTTTCTTAAAGGGATTAGTTTTAACTTAAAATCTTATTATTTGCATTTAAATTTCAATCTGATTTCTATTTTAAAAAGACTTCAACCGAAATGGTTGATCCTTGCTGGTAGTTGGAACGCCTTTTCTACTATTCAAATATTATTAAGTAGAAATTTTATATCTTCACAAATTTTACTGTGGAGTGAGGGTCATCTAGACTCTAAAAGAAATTCTTCAAAGCTTGTGGAAAGCTTTCGGAATTTAGTTTTTAAATCTGTAGATGCTTTTGTTGTTCCTAATGCTCGATCTAAAGAGTATATTCAAATATATAATAAAAAAGCTCTAATAGGTTTTTTGCCGAATACAGTTGATGAAATTTTCTTTTCTGATCGTAATTTTCCATCTAAGGAAAAAATTATTGAAAAATATAATATTAAACCTGATGTTAAAATAATTATTTGTGTGGCACGTCTTGATTTTTTGAAAGGCGTCTTCGATTTAATGAAAGCATACTCTCTCTTGGAGCAAGATATAAAAGATAATTTAACTATTCTTTTTGTAGGTTCAGGAGAGTTATATAATGTAATGAATGATTATAAAAATAATAATAATCTAAAAAACTTAATTTTATTTGGTCAAAAAAATGAAAAGGAAGTAAGGGAATTATTATATATATCGGATGCTTTTATTTTACCAACTAGATTAGATTCTAATCCATTAACTCCTATTGAAGCTGGTTTTGTGGGAAAACCTTTGCTTTTATCTAAATTAGCCGGAAATCATGATGAGTTGGTTAATGAAAATACGGGCATAAGTATAAATTCTATAAATGAAGCAGAATTAAAAAAAGTTCTTATCGAATTTTACAGTTTAGATAAAGAAGAGTTATTGAGATTGTCTCAAAATTCTTTTCAAAATGTATGCGATAACTTTTCAAGGAAAAATGTTGCTTCTAATCTTATTAACTTTCTATTAGATTTAAAAAAATAGGTATTAACAGTGAAGTTATTTTTAGACTGTAGTTTGTTGAGTATTGGTGGTGGAATACAGGTAGGTTTAAGTATTATTCAAAATATAGTCCATGACCCTGACATTGAGACAATCGTTGTATGTACACCACAAATAGATGCTCAACTAGATGGGTTTTCAAAACAGAACTTAAAAGCTTACCATGTCGTTCCGAATGTTCCATTTTATAAAAAAAGAGATCAGGGAAATTATATTCGTCAATTAGAACATGAACATAAGCCTGATTTAGTCTTTACTGTTTTTGGACCATCTTATTGGCGCTCTGAAACTAAAAATATTCAAGGTTTTGCGCTTGGTAAAATGCTTTATCCTGAAATTCGAAAGTTTTATCCATCTCAGCTTTCACGTTTTAAAGAAAGCATATTTGATTGGGTTAAGCAAAAATTCTTTTTTAAGAATGTCGATAATTTTTTAGTTGAAACAGAAGTAGTTAAAGCACGCCTTGTAGATAGATTTAATATTTCTCCCCAAAATATTTATGTCATTAGTAATACATATAGCCCAGCTTTTGAACAAAGATTGCAGGAAAGAAAGAAGCATATTTTTGCAGATCAATCCACGATAACACTGTTTGTACCTGCAAGTTTTTATGTACATAAAAATTTATTAATTCTGCCTAAAGTATTGGCAGAATTGAAAAAATTAAATGATAAAAAAGTGATTTTAAAGTTTACTGTACCTATGAATTCTCATGGGTGGCAAGAGATTAGCAGAGTCGCTGCTGAATATGGTGTATTAGAGCAGATTACTACAGTGGGTCATGTCCCCAATCATTTAATTTGTGATGAATACCTTGCATCTAATTTCGTGCTTTGTCCAAGTTTGGTGGAGTCATCAACCGCAGTATTTCCTGAGAGCTTTATTGCTGAACGACCTTTATTGGTTTCAGATCGCGACTTTGCTCGAAGTTTATGTGAAGACGCAGCAGTATATTTTGACCCATTAGATGCTGTTGATATCGCATGTAAAATTGATGTGCTTATGAGTGATCAGCAATTGCAAAACAAATTAATTGGTTCAGCAGCACGGGTATTACATAAGAATTATTTGTCGCCAACTGAAAAGTGGGAACAGCAACGTATATTGCTAAAAAAATTAGCGAGTTCACAATAGTTTAGGTTTAATTATGAAACAAATTCTTCAAGATATGGCAAAAGGTGGTACCACTGTAACAGAAGCACCAGTGCCTCAGTGCTCAAAAGAGCATTTACTAATTTCGAGCACCATTTCGCTTATTTCTGCTGGTACAGAGCGTATGCTTGTAGGCTTTGGTAAAGCGTCAATGCTTGATAAGGCACGTCAACAACCAGAAAAAGTAAAAATGGTCTTAGAAAAGGTTCAAACCGACGGCTTATTAACGACCTATGATGCTGTGAAATCTAAGCTTGCTCAGCCTTTGCCGCTCGGCTACTGCAACGTAGGGCGTGTACATGAGGTTGGAGCTGGGGTAGATGGTTTTAAGGTGGGTGATCGGGTTGTTTCCAATGGTCCTCATGCCGATATCGTTAAAGTTTCTAAAAATTTATGTGCTTTAATTCCAGACCATGTTTCTGATGAAGCTGCATCATTTACCGTGGTTGCAAGTATTGGCTTGCAAGGTATTCGTTTAGCCCAGCCCACTTTAGGCGAGAGCTTTGTAGTGACCGGGGCTGGTTTAATTGGGCTTTTAACCATTCAAATGCTTCGAGCAAATGGATGTCGCGTATTAGCAATTGACTTTGATCAGTCTAAGCTTGAACTAGCTAAGCAATATGGTGCAGAAATCTGTAACCCTGGGCGTGGAGAAGACCCAGTTGCAGTTGGTATGGCATTTAGTCGTGGGCAGGGGGTAGATGGCGTTATTATTACAGCATCTACCAAAGTAAGCGATCCTGTTACACAAGCAGCTCGTATGAGCCGTAAGCGTGGACGTATTATTTTAGTTGGGGTAACAGGGCTAGAATTAAATCGTGCGGATTTTTATGAAAAGGAGCTAAGCTTCCAAGTATCTTGTTCATATGGTCCAGGGCGCTACGACTCTGCTTATGAAGAAAAAGGTCAAGATTACCCATTAGGTTTTGTACGTTGGACAGAACAACGTAATTTCGTTGCTGTGCTAGATATGATGGCAGTTGGGACTTTAAATTTAGAACCTTTAATTACTCATCGTTTTAAATTTGAAGATGCGCCACAAGCCTATGACGTTCTAACACAAGATAAAGCCGGATTAGGTATTTTATTACAATACAATTCAGCAATTGAGAGTAGATTAGAAAAAAAGGTTATTTTAAATCCAATTAAAATTGAAGCTCAAAATGCGGTTGTTGGATTTATTGGTGCAGGAAACTATGCTTCTCGTATTTTAATACCAGCCTTTAAGAAAGCATCGTCTCAACTACATACGATTGTTACTTCTGGCGGAATTAATGGTGTTATTCACGGTGAAAAAGCAGGCTTTGCTGAAGCATCTACGGATATAGAAGCACTATTAAATAATCAAGATATCAATACTATAGCGATCGCAACGCGACACAACAGCCATGCTTATTTTGTCGAAAAAGCACTCAATGCCAGAAAAAATGTTTTCGTAGAAAAGCCTATTGCCCTAACACTTGAAGAAATTGAGAAAATTGAGCAAGCGTATAATGAGAATATTCAAAAGGATCAATTTTCTCGCGTGATGGTTGGTTTTAATCGTCGTTTTGCGCCACAAGTTCAAAAGATGAAAGAACTGTTAAGCAGTGTTAAAGAACCAAAAAGTTTTATTATGACAATGAATGCAGGGGCTATTCCTGCAGATCATTGGACTCAAGATAACAGTGTAGGCGGTGGCCGAATCATTGGTGAGGCATGTCATTTTATTGACTTAATGCGTTTTTTAGCTGGCTCAAAGATTGTTTCTGTACAAGCAAGACGTATGGGTGACACTGATGCAGTACAAATTTTAGAAGACAAAGCATCAATTACCTTAGGTTTTGAGGATGGATCTTTTGGTACGATTTTCTACTTGGCCAACGGTGCATCTAATTTCCCTAAAGAGCGTGTAGAAGTCTTTACAGCTGGAAGAGTTTTACAATTAGATAACTTTAGAAAGCTCAAAGGTTTTGGATGGCCTAACTTTAATAAAATGAACTTATGGCGCCAAGATAAAGGGCAAGATGCTTGTGCTGCTGCTTTTGTGACGAGTATTCGTGAGGGTAAACCAACGCCAATTCCTGCTGAAGAAATTTTTGAAGTTGCACGTATTACCATTCAAGCAGCTGAAATTTTACGGTCACAAGTATGAGTTTGAGGCTAAAAGCACAAACAGCTCTTAACTTAGGGCTACTAAATTTAGTACGTGTTATTAAATATCGTTTGGGTGTAAAAAGTGGCTTGAATCCTGTGCAGAAAATCTCTGCACAGATGCCGTCGGGTGTTTTCTTTACACAGGTTCCATCTGCTTATGTCGTTAACCATCAGTCTTCACGACCAATGTTGGCGTTTGGTTGGAAAGACTATGCTGTTGGTCATCAGCCTAATTGGTTTTATAGTCCTTTAACACAGGTCAATTTCCCGAGTCCACATCAGCCTTGGTTTAAAATACCCGATTTCAATGATGAAGTTGGGGATATTAAAGGCATTTGGGAAGCTTCGCGCTTAGATTGGGTTGTAGAGTTTGTTAAAGACTTTAAAGAACATAACAATCAGCAAAGTTTATATGTGCTGGAACATTGGCTCAATGATTGGTGTGCTAAGAATTCTGCCTATTTAGGACCAAATTGGAAGTGTGGTCAGGAAGCATCTATTCGGGTGATGCACTTAATGAGTGCTTTAATTGGGTTAGATCAATTAAAATCACCATCTAATAATGTCCTTGAACTCATAGAAATACATTTAAAACGGATTGCGCCTACAATTGATTATGCTATTGCTCAAGATAATAATCATGGCACTTCTGAAGCCACAGCATTGTATATCGGTGGCTCTTTATTAAATTGTATTCATCCAAGTCCTTGTTATCGTCATTGGGCCAAACTAGGGCTAAAGTGGCTCGAAAACCGCGCTGCTAAGTTGATTATGGATGACGGAGGATTTAGCCAATATTCAGTCAATTATCATCGTGTCATGCTCGATAGTTATGTGCTCGCTGAAATTGTAAGACAGAAATTAAATCTGCCTAAGTTTTCATTAAATCTCTATCAAAAGCTGCAAAAAGCCACCAATTGGCTTTATGTCTTGACCCAAGACAATGGCGATGTGCCAAATATAGGGGCGAATGATGGTGCTAAGCTGATACCTGTATCTGATACAGATTATCGAGATTTTAGACCATCGGTACAGTTAGCCAGTACTTTATTTTTTGAGCACAGTTATTATAGTCAAGCAGGTTCTTATGATCAGTATTTAGCATTTTTTGGCTTAGAGAAGTTAAAAAAATCGAATGTGATGTTACCCAATAAAAATGCTTTCTTTAATAAAAGTGGTCTGATTACAGCGACCAAGAATAATTTCTTTATGGCTTTTAAATTGCCTATTTTCAAATTTCGACCAAGTCAGTGTGATGCATTACATTTAGATCTATGGCTAAAGGATAAAAATATTTTAAGAGACGGTGGAACATTTAGTTATAATTCTACGCCTGAAGATTTAGATTATTTTAGTGGTACGCAAAGTCATAATACGGTTGAGTTTGATGGCCATTTGCAAATGCCTAGATTGAGTCGCTTCTTATTTGCTGCATGGTTAAAGCCGATTAAATTGCTCTATAGTAAAGATAGATTTGTGTGTGGTTATCAAGATGTATGGGGATGTCAGCACGAAAGGGCGATTGAGCTGCATGAAGATGCAGTCGTAGTCATAGATCAAATTTCAGGTTTTAAACAAGAAGCGATATTAAGATGGCGTTTACAGCCAAGTGATTGGGTATTAAATGGCTGTAATCTGAGTAACGGTCAAATAGAAATACAAATCGTGGCAGAACATATCACTGATATTACGCTAAAAAGTGGATTTGAGTCCCGTTATTATTATCAGAAAACAAGCTTACCTGTTTTAGAACTTAGGTTTGCACAGCCAACTACAATTCGTACAGTTATTAAAGATCTATCATGAAAATTTTATATTTCCACCAACATTTTTCTACCCCTAAAGGTTCTGCAGGAATTCGTTCTTATGCAATGACACAAGCGCTGATTCGCAATGGACACCAAGTGACGATGGTATGTGGTTCTTTTGGTGCGGGCCAAACAGGATTAACTCAACCTTTTGTGTCTGGCGTGCGTCGTGGAACAGTAGATGGTATTGATATTATTGAATTTGAGTTGCCATATTCAAACAGTCTTTCATTTTTAAAAAGGGTATCAATTTTTTTAAGTTTTGCTTTTAAGTCGATTAAAGTTGCACTCACTGAAAAGTATGATGTTGTTTTTGCAACGACTACACCTTTAACAGCAGGTATTCCTGGAATTTTTGCAAAGTGGTTACGCGGTAAACCTTTTGTCTTTGAAGTTCGTGACCTGTGGCCTGAACTACCCAAAGCAATGGGAGTGATTAAAAATCCAATGATATTGTGGATGATGTCGGTTCTAGAGTGGTTATCTTATCATTCAGCCAATCGCCTGATTGGGTTATCACCTGGTATTGTCGAGGGCATTCAAAAGCGGGGTATTGATGCTGATAAAGTAGCTTCTATTCCAAACGGTTGTGATCTAGATATTTTTGCCAATCAGCAACAAGCTTGGCGTCCAGAAGCAGTCAAAGATACAGATCTTATGGCAATCTTTACTGGTACACATGGTTTAGCCAATGGCTTAGATGCAGTGGTTGATACTGCACTTGAATTAAAACAACGTGGACGTGATGATATTAAGTTAGTTCTCGTTGGTGATGGAATGCAGAAAAAAGCATTACAACAACGTGCAGCGGAACTAAATTTAACGAATATTATTTTTCATGAGCCTGTTAATAAAACTAAGTTAGCAGGCCTAATGGCGAGTGCTGATATTGGTTTGCAAATTTTGGCTAATGTTCCAGCTTTTTACTATGGTACATCGCCAAATAAATTTTTTGACTATATTGCAGCAGGCCTACCTGTATTAAACAATTATCCGGGTTGGTTAGCTGAATTAATTAAAGAAAAAAAATGTGGTTTTGCTGTACCTCCAGAAAATCCTCAGGCCTTTGCCGATGCTTTAGAGTATGCACAGGCACATCGTGAGGAATTAATAGTTATGGGTGATAATGCACAGCGACTCGCTCAAGAGCGCTTCAATCGTCAACAATTATCACAAAATTTTGCTGATTGGGTTGTAAAAGGTTAAAGGTATGCTAAAGCGCTTACTCGATATTATGATTGCAGGCACTGCACTTATTGTACTTTCGCCCTTATACGCCGTTGTCGCGTATAAAGTGAAAAAAAACTTAGGTTCACCTGTCTTATTCCGTCAAGTCCGTCCGGGTTTAAATGGCAAGCCGTTTGAAATGATTAAATTTCGTACTATGAAGGATGCAGTAGATGCCAATGGCAATCCGTTACCTGATAGTGAGCGTTTAACCCCATTTGGTAAAATGCTGCGTGCCACCAGTTTGGATGAAATGCCCGAACTTTGGAACGTCATTAAAGGCGATATGAGTGTAGTGGGTCCACGCCCGTTACTAATGGAATATTTGCCTTTATATAACCAAGAACAAGCCAAACGCCATCTGGTCCGCCCCGGTATGACAGGTCACGCACAAGTCAATGGACGTAATGCGATTAGTTGGGAAGAAAAATTTAAACTCGATACATGGTATGTCGAAAATCGTTCTACATGGCTTGATTTTAAAATCATGTTTAAAACGGTGCATAAAGTTTTAGCCAAAGATGATATTAGTGCTGAAGGTGAAGCAACTATGACTAAGTTTACAGGCACACCGGATGCAAAAAATGACTAAGCTTTATGCAATTTACGGTGCGTCTGGATGTGGACGTAGTCTTATGCCTGTAGCACGTCAGCAACTGGCACGTGAGCAGGATAGTTCAGAAATTGTATTTATTGATGATGCACTTACTGAGATTACAGAGGTTAATGGTCATCGGGCTATGAGTTACCAAGCTTTCTTAAGTGAATTAGCCTGTAAAAAGTATGTACAAATTGCAATTGCCAATAGCAAGATTCGTGAAAAAATTGCCACTCGTTTAGAAAAAGACAATATTGCTTTATGGTCAATTGCAGCAGATAACGTCATCTTTATGGACGCAATACACATTGCTGAAGGTAGTGCACTTAGCCCATTTGTCAGCATTACTTCAAATGTTAAAATTGGCAAATGTTTCCATGCTAATTTATATAGCTATGTAGAGCATGATTGTGTAATTGGTGACTATGTAACTTTTGCCCCTGGGGTGAAATGCAACGGCAATATTCATATTCATGATCATGCTTATATTGGTACAGGTGCAGTCATTAAACAAGGCACACCCGATCAACCTTTAGTGATTGGACAAGGCGCGATTGTAGGCATGGGGGCAGTGGTCACTAAAAGTGTACCTGCTGGCGTTACAGTTGTAGGAAATCCTGCACGCATTTTAGAAAAGAAATAATTTTTTTAGATTAGGATAAATTATGTTAAACACGGCATTTGAACCATGGCCAAGCTTTACCCAACAAGAAGCTGATGCGGTATCTCAAGTTCTACTTTCAAATAAAGTTAATTATTGGACAGGTCAAGAATGCCGTGAGTTTGAAAAAGAATTTGCTCAATTTGCTCAAACTCAATATGCCGTGGCATTGGCCAATGGTACGGTGGCACTTGATGTTGCCCTCAAAGCATTAGGTGTTGGCGCGGGTGATGATGTGATTGTCACCTCACGGACCTTTTTAGCCTCGGCCAGTTCAATTGTGACTGCTGGCGCTAATCCTATTTTTGCCGATGTAGAGCTTGATTCACAAAATATTTCACGTCGTACCATTGAAGCGGTACTGACTCCAAACACCAAAGCCATTATTTGTGTGCATTTGGCCGGTTGGATGTGCGATATGGACCCGATTATGCAACTTGCCCAAGAAAAAGGTCTTTATGTGATTGAAGACTGTGCCCAAGCGCATGGTGCTAAATACAAAGGTAAATCTGCGGGTTCTATTGGTCATATTGCAGCATGGTCATTTTGCCAAGACAAAATTATGACCACAGGTGGTGAAGGTGGTATGGTCACTACCAATGACGAACATTTATGGAAAAAAATGTGGTCGTATAAAGACCACGGCAAAAACTTTGACAGTATTTATAACAAACAGCATCCACCGGGTTTTCGTTGGTTACATGATTCATTTGGTACCAATTGGCGCATGATGGAAATGCAGGCGGTAATTGGTCGGATTCAATTACAAAAAATGCCTGAGTGGACGGCAAAGCGTAATGCCAATATGCAAAAAATCTATGCTGCTTTTAAAGACAGTCCGTATTTTACTGTCTATCAACCTTCAGAAGATTATGCGCATGCCGCTTATAAATGCTATGTACAGGTCAACAGTGATCAGTTACCAACAGATTGGTCACGTGATCGTATCATGGCAGAAATTAATGCTCTGGGTGTGCCGTGTTTTAGTGGTTCATGTTCAGAAGTCTATTTAGAGCATGCTTTTGATCATACCCCTTGGCGTCCTGAGCAACGTCTAAAAAATGCCCAAATGTTAGGTGATAATAGTTTAATGTTCTTGGTACATCCAACTTTAAGCGCAAACAGTTTAGAAAAAACAGTCGCAGCGATTGATCGCGTAATTGCATGCATATAAATGCTAGCTGAACTCTCAGGTCAAGTGCAACTTGACCTATTTTTAAAATTTACTACACGGGTAAATAAAACAATTACCATCTTGATGTAGTGTGTTGAGTAGAACAATCTCGTGAAGTCCATCATTATTCGCATAGTAGAATCACCACGCTTAGCCAAACAATTATTCTTAGTCTTACTCGATTTAGCCATTTTTCCAATTCTTATTTGGCTGTGTTATGCACTTCGGGAATTTAACTTAGGGGCAGCGGTCGTACCTAATATTAGTTTGGGTGCCTTGTGTGTGAGCTTAATTGCAGTGGGTGCATTGCTTATCTGTGGTATTTATCGCTTTATTGTACGTAGTTTTAACGAAGCTTTTATTGCGCGTTTAGCCATGGCCACCACAATCACAGTGATTGGCTTATTTGCGCTGGCTTATTTAACCCATGCCTTTATTCCAACATCAATTCCATTGATGTTTGGTTTTATGATGTTTGGCTGGATTTGGTTTAGCCGCGGCGTCATTCGCTTTTTGGTACGTGCTTATACCCATAGCAACACTTTACGTAAACGTGTGGCAATTTATGGGGCAGGTTATGCTGGCCAACAAATTGCTGCAACCTTACAGCGTTCAGATGAACATACAGCAGTATTTTTTATAGATGATAAGCCATCTCTGGCACGACAAATGATTGGGGGATTACGCGTTTATCCTGCTCAAGAAGCATTAAATCAATTTGCAAAGCAGCAGATAGATGAAATTTTAATTGCCCTACCTTCGGTGAGCCGCGTACGTAAAAGTGAGATCGTCAAATTTTTAGAACCAGCGCATATTAAAATTACCGAAATTCCGGGTTTAACCAAATTAGTTGATGGTGAAATCCGTATTTCTGATATTCAAGAAGTTGATATTATTGACTTATTGGGTCGTGATCCTGTGCCACCGGTACAGCATTTGCTAGCCAAGAATATCAAAGATAAAGTGGTGATGGTGACTGGTGCAGGTGGTTCGATCGGCTCAGAATTGTGTCGGCAAATTATCAAAAATCAGCCGACTAAACTTATCATTTATGAGCTGACTGAATTTGCTTTATATAGTATTGAGAAAGAATTACGTCTGCATAGCAACATTGAAATTATTCCAATTTTAGGTTCTGTGCTTGAGCAAGCTAAACTTGAACGTGTTATTGAGCAATATACAGTACAAACGGTTTACCATGCGGCAGCCTATAAGCATGTACCGTTGGTGGAATGTAACCCAATTGCAGGTTTAAAAAATAATGCAGTGGGTACAGCATTTAGTGTTAATGCTGCGGTTAAAAAGGGTGTGGAAACCTTTGTGTTAATTTCAACCGATAAAGCTGTGCGTCCAACTAACGTGATGGGTGCATCCAAACGTATGGCAGAGCTATATTGCCAAGCCATGGCTGCAGCACAAGATCAAACCCAAATTAGTATTGTACGTTTTGGTAATGTCTTGGGTTCATCGGGTTCGGTTGTGCCATTATTTAAGCAGCAAATTGCTAAAGGCGGCCCAATTACTGTGACCCATCCTGATGTGACACGTTACTTTATGACCATTCCTGAAGCTTCACAATTGGTGATTCAAGCGGGTGCTTTAGGTCAAGGTGGTGATGTGTTTTTGCTGGATATGGGCGAGCCAGTTCGTATTCAAGATTTAGCGCGTCAAATGATTGCCTTAAGTGGTTTAAAAGTACGTGAAGAGGGTTCTGCAACAGGCGACATTGCCATTGAATATTCAGGTTTACGTCCGGGTGAAAAACTCTATGAAGAGCTTTTAATTGATCAAGAAGACACTGAAATTACTGAACATAGCCGGATTTTACGTTCCTTTGAAAAGAGCTATCCTTTAGATGAACTGTTGGTGGTCTTTGAGCGTTTAAGTGCACTCACAGCAGTTGATACAGACATGCAATGGGCATTGGCACAGCTTGAATACTATGTCGATGGCTATCAACGTGGCAAAGAGATTAGAGTCAATTAAGGATTAATATGAGTACAATTTTAGTGACAGGTGGAGCAGGTTATATTGGCTCACACACTTGCCTACAACTTTTAGAGCAAGGTTATCAAGTTGTCGTCTTAGATAATCTAGCCAATAGTTCGATTGAAGCGCTTCATCGTGTACAACGCCTTGCGAATAAAGTGCTGACGTTTATTGAGGGTGATATTCGCGATAGTCATCTGCTTGATCAAATTTTTAATGACTATCAAATTGATGCAGTGATTCATTTTGCAGGCTTAAAAGCAGTAGGGGAAAGTCAGCAAAAGCCACTGGAATATTTTGACAATAATATTTCAGGCTCAGTGACTTTGTTAAATACCATGCAGCAAGCTGGGGTGTTTAACTTAGTGTTTAGTTCTTCAGCGACAGTATATGGTGAGCAGCATCAATCACCGCTGAATGAAAGTATGCCTACAGGCAATACCACCAATAATTATGGCTATACCAAACTGATTGTAGAGCAACTGCTACAAAAATTAGCATTGAGTGAGCCACGTTGGTCCATTGCTTTATTGCGTTATTTTAACCCTGTAGGTGCACATCACAGTGGTCAAATTGGGGAAGATCCGCAAGGGACTCCTAATAATCTCATGCCCTATGTGACCCAAGTTGCGGTAGGTTTAAGAGAGAAATTGGCTATTTTTGGTAATGATTATGACACCATAGATGGCACGGGTGTACGTGATTATATTCATGTTGTTGACTTAGCCAGTGCACACTTAGCAGCGCTACAATATCGTTTAAAACAAACCGGTTGCGATGCGTGGAATATTGGTACAGGTCAGGGTGTATCAGTATTAGAAGTCATTGCTGCCTTTGAGCAAGTGAATGGTGTAAAAGTCAATTATGAGTTTGCGCCACGGCGTGATGGTGATATTGCAACTTGTTTTGCAGATAATAGCAAAGCAGTCAGCGAGCTTGGTTGGCAGCCGAAATTTGGGTTATCCGATATGTTACGCGATAGTTGGAATTGGCAAAAAAACAATCCAAATGGATATCGTGAACCATCATAAGTATCAAGCATAGATCAATAACTTAAATCATTGGGGTGGTTCATCAATATCAGCTTGGATTAGCTTTGAATTTTGAATGTCTTTCTTTATTGAGTGTTAGATATAGTGAATGTTTGATGATGAGTCATTGTAAATTGAGTCCCCATTATTTTTTAACGGGGGGACTCAATTGAGGCTTATGGTTGGAATTTAGAACATGTGTTGAGCGGATGCTTACGACGGCATGAAGATATAAGCACATTCATAGATGTAGAATGCATGTGGACACCATCTACCTACAATTATTCAAAACAAGATAAATGCCTCGCGATATTCTGTTGCCAGATTTTTATCTCATCTAAGGTATATTCGACGGATGAATTCGACTTCTTAGGGTGATTGATCATTTTTACCATCCCCCATTTTGAAAGTTTTTCTTTCTTTGGCCAACGCAATGAATGTTTTATGATTAATGTGGTCAGCTCTTTGATAATCTTTTCATCATACTCTGTTTGCAAATTCCATTGCATTAAAAGAGTAGAAATGTTTTTTGCCTGGTCATCAAGATCGATTTCAAAGATACTAAAAGGCCTCTTTTTGTAATTAAATCTAAACTCTAGTAAAGAACGAGGCTGATCTCGATGAATGAGATAATTTAATCGTGATTTACCGACTTTAGGTAGTCGATGATAATATGGTTCTTCTGATGTCAATTTGATAATCTCTGCGTCATTTAAACCTATCATCACCTGTTTAAATGCATGAAAGCCTTTACTGAAATATTCTGCGTATTCAGCATCTTCTGCAAGCCCCATGAATTCACCTTGGCCAACGGTCCCTAAGATAGAGGGTTCATCTGTTGCAACCACCTCAGGATCATCGAGGATGCCTTGTTCTTCTCCATATGGTTGATTTGCTCCTTTGCGTTTGATATATCGTTTTGCTGTACAGATGGGTTGCTGAAAACTAAGCAAGACGGGTTCAGATTTGATAATCACCGTCCCTTTATCAGAGTTTGCTTCTTGAACATCATCGATCTTAGGCTCATCCGGCATTTTTTCAATGCCATAACCACCTTTTACTTTATCACTGGTAACTTCATTTTGTTTTTGGATGAAGCGGGTGCTAGAAAATTCAATTAAATCAGGCAGCTTGGAGGGTATATGCTTAATTTCGAGAATTTCATTAATATAAATCTGATTCGATTTTTTTGAATAGTAAGCTTTTACAGTGATTTCGGTGTTTTTTAAAGATGGACAACTAAAGTCAAAGTTCCATAGTTCTGTTGATTGGTCTGTATATTTTTGTGCCATAAAATGAGCATGGATACTTTTATAGCAGGCTTTAATTTCACGATTAATTAAAATCCAAGCCAATACACTGCGCATTTCAACAGACTCATATAGCGCAGCCGGAAAACTTTTTGGCACCAATTCATTAATGATGTAATGCGCTTTCGAGATTTTCTGTACAGCAAATTCTAGATCTAAAAATTCTGGATGAAGTGCATTGCGAGCAAGGTAGGCATTATGAAAAAACAAGGCACGTGCCAGTTCAATTTTGGGTAAATGTACCCAAGTATTTTCATAGCGCTGCTCTACATCTGTCATAACCTGAGATACTTGGTTTTGCCGGTTGTAGACGTTGCAACTGTTATGCCAACGTCTAAGATGCTCAATTTTATAGGTCAAAATGAGGGGTTCTAGTAATTTAGAATTGGGTGTTGGATTTAGACATTTTTGGCGTGCAAAAAGATGCATATTTGAGAATCTATACCCTAGAGTATATTGTTTTTTCGATGCCAGCTCTTGCAGATGGAGTTTAATCTTCCACGCTTTGTTTCTCTGCTCTTTATAAATAGGGCCGATGGAACGAATAATCGTATTTTCAGGAAAGTCTTTTAGCATTATTACACCTTAATCAGCTGATCGTGTTGTATAACATGGTTAAGGAAGGTCTGTGTTTCCTGAGTCATTCTGTCTGTTGTTAAACCGGTTTTTCTCAGTAGTACCCATAAGGATATGGATTCATTATTGCGTTTGGTGAGAAGCAATTCACGTGATAAACGTCGAATTTGATAGCAGCTGGTGTCTTCTTGGTAAGTGTTTAGAAATTTGGTGATCAATGGCAAGCTCGCGAGATTTTTTTCAATGGTTGACGGGCTTGACAACTGTTTGATCCACCAGGTTCTTGTTCTTCGAGGAGAGTCAAGGTTTTCCAGTAATTGTTGGTGTAAGCGAAGTAATGTTTTGACGCCTTCCCAATCACGTTGTTTCCAATTGACTTTTTTTCCAGATGGAATAAATGGCATCTGTTTCTGAGCATTGGTTTCTACTAGCCATTTTTTATCATTACGGTATAACCAAGCATACAGGGCTGTATTTTGTCGTCTTGCATTCACAATAGAGGTTTGTGCTAAAGCAGTTAACCATAAATGACGTTGGGTATGGATAACTGTGGGTTGTAACTTTTCGCCTACGGTGTTGTCACAGAAGCTTGTTGGCGTAGGTGAATATGCTTTCACCGCTTTGAGAATCTCTTGAAAAGTCCAAGACTTCCCAGCGTAAAATGCTTCAATCACGATTAAATGTTCTAAGTAAGAAAAACTACGTCGATGTTTTCTAAACATATGATGAAGCCAGCTATTTTCCGTACACAGATCACTTAGTCCATGCTGTATTAGAAATGACATCGGCCAACGTTGCATAATCTTTTGGTAAATGAGTTCATGTACTATGTGATGTTTGCCTTTGACCATATGATGTTTTAAGGCAAGGTCTTTATAAAAAAGTGTCCATTGCGCTAAGTTAGCAGACGGGGTGTTTGTGAGTGAACAAAGTTCAATGGCTTTTTGTGCAATCAAAATTTCATCTAGGGAGGCGGGTTCTTGGGCATGTGTTGGACAGTTCTCTAAACAAGCGGCTTTGAATTCATGCTTATGGACGGGTCTATATTGCACGCTGCTATTGAGGAGTTTCCCATGTTGAGGACAGCAACTAACACCTGGAATTTGCCACAGTCTAGACCAATACCATTCGCCATAGCTTTGTAATTGTTCTTCGAAACATTGAGGACAGTAGCGTAAGTATTCCGGAATATGAACTTTTGATGCATTGAGTCCTACAGCTAAGTGCAAAGCACCATGCGATGCTCCTTGCATGAAATGTAAGCAGTTTTGGCGTCTTTCTTCGGGAATAAAGCAAGCATATATTGGGAATAGTGTGTGTTTATCAATAAGATGATTTAAATCATAAATTCTTTGGGGGAGCCAGTGCAAAATTTTTTCAAGATGACATGGAAGATCTACCGTTGCAGAAACTTTACGATTTTGAAACACTTCATCAAGGAGTTGTTTTGGGCTAGTGAGGGCCAGACGTACTCCAGCACGTGCTACAGTACTGTAAATCAACTCATCAGGATAAGGCGTGGGAAAATTAAACATGTTGATGACTCTCCCTGAGCCATTGCTCAATATCAATTACATACCCTGTGTGATCTTTCAGGTGTCGATAAAATGAAAGAAGAGGGTCTTTTTGACTGTACTGAAAACGTAAGTCAGCATTATCTAATTGATGCCATGCTGCAGCTTTGATGGTAGGTTTTCGAGGGGATTGGAGCGCTTTTTTCTGATCATTTTCCATGACTTTTTCGAGGTCATTTTCATCTTTGAGCCATTGCATAATCACAGGCAACAAAGTTTGTATGTCTGTATTTGGATGAGACTGAAATGCTCTTTTAATCATGTTTGGGAGTAGATCTGATTGATACCCCAATTCAACCAATAGTCGATGCAGACGAATCGCCTGTGAGTTTCCATCATAGATATCGACATCATCTTTCTCGCCATGTTCTTGTCTAATCTTTTCCTGCAAGTACAGTAATTTTTTGTCGACTTCAGGGATACTTAAGTCTGAGTACTGTGCAATTCTTTGAGGATCCCCACTGCGTAATGCCTCAATCATGGCATGGATTGGGATCATGTCCTGCATGTAGGTGGTTTCTAGCAGTCTGATCGTAATACGTTCTACCCCAGTCTCGATCGCTCTGATCTGAGCCAATACAAACAGTTTCACCACCACATCTGGTATACCTTGAGATAGTTTATACCAACATTCCCGTATATCTTCAGATAGAGAAAGATCTGCTTTAGTCAGCCATTGGTATTTCCAAAGTGTATCTGTAAACCCCACCCATTCAGACTTGATCACTTGCTGAGTGTGAGGAGAAACACTATTTTTTTCATTTTTGATCGGCTCCCATAATACTGCCCCAAATCCAATTGCTCTTCGAGCTGATCTGAAATCAGCATCAAATATAGGGCGTGCTTTTGGTGTACCGACCATTACAACAGGTAAGCTGATGATATTGACGAGGGTGACGAAAAAATTAAGCATCTTTTTCTCTCCCCCAGATTTATTAACGCTCAAATGTTGAATTTCATCGATGATTAACAAGCCAATCGCGTGAAGATTGGCAATTTGGCTCATTAGATGCATCAGCGTTTCAACACCATGCCTTTTTAAAGCATATTTTCTTTCATAATCTGAGCCAATTGCAGAATCCACAGCTCTGAAAAAATGTAAGCATAAGCTTTTTAATGATCCATCGTGTGGACAGTCAATTTTAAGATAGACAATTTGGGTGAAGTTATATTTTTCGTGAAAAATGACCTGAGGATATGTTGCTAGAATTCGATTTAATGTGGTGGTTTTTCCACTCCCTGAACAGCCAATAAAAGACATACTCTTGGCAGTCGATTGTGCTGTTTTAAATCGAAACGCATGGATATCCCCTGTCATCATTCGTTCGTAACCATTTTGCAGGTGAGTAGCTAATTCACCTTTTTCAAGATTACGTGCGACATATCCATCACGAATCATAATGCCAAGCTTTTGCTCAAGTGAATAGTGTCTTGAAATAGGCAGAAAAAAACTATTCATGAGCTGAGAAATCAGATGACTTCTAACCACTCCGGGTTCATGTTTCTCAAGCGGACTAATATCTACTGTACATTTCAAAGCTGTTTTAATATCGTTGAAATTACGTATTGGCGGCAATGCTTCTATAAGTGGATTGCCTCTATATTGACCAAAGCTCGGTTGATAAATGGCGTTGACTTTCATTTTTTTTCCTCACTTTAATCATCATCGAATAATTGATCAAAAAATGCAGGTCGATCGTATTGATCCTGGTCATCTGTGTGTGCTTTACCTTTTGAAAAAGAAACGATATTGCTTGGTCGTTCTCGATTTGATTTACGGGTAGGCACTGATTCTTTGAGCACTTCTCTTTCTTGGTCGCGTGCCTTTATACGATTCTCTTTAATGGTTGAAAGGCGATCAGCATTGCTTCGGGTTGATTGTCGTGTCGATTCAAGGGCTTTTTGAATGATTTCTTCATTTGAACGTTCTAATTCAGCACGGGCAATTTGTAATGAGGTATGGTAATTTGCCTGGCTAGACTTTTGCTCCTTCTTAACTTTCCAAACTTCCCAAAAACTACAGCCTATAAATTCTCTTGAGCGTTGTGCTAGTTGTGCTTCCCAATACTCAGAGTTAGACTGCGAAAAAAACACATATATTTTTTCAGCATTAGCCGGATCATAGGCTATGGTTAATTTTTGTGGGCGCTGTATTGATGTAGAGCGATGCATCCAACCATTTTCTAAGATTTCTTTACAAATATAGTAAACACCAAAAACTTTAAGGCCTAAATGCGACAGTGTAGCTTCAGTCCGGGGGAGGAGAGCAATGTAGATCGCACGTTCAGAAGCTGTTCTTAATTTACCAGTCCTATTTTGGATCCCCCAATTCCACAGATGTAATGGAATATTTGGAAGATCTGTCGGCATATCGATATCACGATCATAAGATCTGATTTCATGTGTCTGATTATGCATTAACACAGAATTAAGTATAATCTTGGTAAACTCATGTATGGTCAGAGTAGCATCTAGCCGATAATCTTTACCCCCACGTTTCTTTTCTTTAATAGGTTGTACAACACCTGGTGCATAGGGTTTAAAGTCAGCCTGTATGGTACGAAAATATCGCTCGATAATACCTTTAAGATCACCTCGATATGCAGGGGCATTTTCAATTCGGATAGCAAAACTTTTTTCTAGGTGTTCAATTTGATGACCGAGTAGTTCACCACGATCTGCTAAAATTGCTTCAGGTAAACCGATGCAGGGCCAATCCTCAGAACGTATTTCACGGCCAAAACTTTGACAATATTTGACTTTGTCACACATGGCAACACGTAGAACTTGCATGCTCGTAACATATGATGGATTTTCGAGACCAACATACATACCGGTCACCATACGACTAAATTCATCTATCATAAAATAGACAGTTGGCCGACCAATAATGCATGAGCGATCAGAGTCAGAAATGAGATATATATCTGCAATTGTTGCGTCAATTTGATATCGAGAACCTGGCCCTGAAACTTGTGAATTTGTTGTAGACAATAAAGGTCTGTTATCTTTCAAATATTGAATTTGAGGAGAACGCTTTTTAAGCCTAAAAGTGCGGCTAAAATCTCTTTCATAAAAATATTTAAATTGCCAAAAAGAAGGATACTCAGTCTTTGGTATATCAGGGTATTCCTCCTGATACAGTATCAGAAATTTACGGTAAGCGTATTTAATGGAAATTTTTTTGTCATTGAGTAAGTATTGATTGATAACTTTCTTAAATAATATTTCCACGCTTTTATCAATTAATGCACCTGTACCAACAGAAATAACACGTGGTCGACCTAATTTTTTTTCAGTGACGGTTTTTTTTATCCCTTTTCCACCAGAATTATAATATTGAGGAATAAGCGCATTAGGTGTCATACCACGTTGCCAATAGCATCGTAATAGACGATAAATCGTTTGTTTAGTTGCGATTTTTTGTTGTACAACTTGTTCAATTAGATAAGCACGTTCTTTAGGATCATAAAAGCGTTCATGCTCAATAATTCTTTTAATTATGGCAAAGTTATGATCACGTTTTATCTGGTAAATAGATCCTGTATCTACAGAGAGCAAACAGAGATCTGAAAAGGGGTCATGTGCTAGTTGGGCTTGACCAGAGATAACGTGTTGTTCAAGTTCAGAAATTGGGATAAGTTCAGGCAAGGCTTTATTAGACTGTATATCCATCCACACTAAATACTGAGGGTATATTTTTAGAATCCGAAATAAAACATGATCTAATTGATAAACATTATTCACCTGAAACATTGCGAAGTTTCTCCAAATGTTGAATGTTTCCGATCTCAATGTCACGACCACAAATCTTTCTATAGCCTTTAGTGATATCGAAAAGAAAATAGCGCTGAGCAAGCAATTCCCTAATTTCTAGAAGAGAGGCACCTGCTTCCATTGAGTAGTGAGTATCAAGATATTTTGATAGCTCTATCAGTGTAAGTTCAGGTTTTTGAAGAAAATAATTTTGGTAGAAATCCATTTTTGAGAAGGTGTAGATATCATTATTTACTTTATTCAATGGGTATAGCCATTTAATATTATCTATAGCTGTAGATGAAATATCTTTTTCTGTAAAGAGAAACCAAGGTATGTTTTTTTGCTCCCAATAACGTCTCTCGAGTTCTAATTGAGCAATGGTCCTTTTTTGATCTAGGTGTATCGACTTAAGCGCTTTTACAACAAAGCAAGGGGGCTTTAGAGGAGAGTGATTGACGATAAAAAATGTTGAGGTAAGGATTTGATGGACATTTTTTTCAATGGGGTGTGGAATTTTTAGATCTTCAGCAATTTGAACAGTAGTTTCAAGATCGAGTGGGATTTGCTCCCGTATATCTTCAATATCCTGAATTCTGTCTAGTGCTAAAAATAGTGCTAATTCTAAGTCAGAAAATAAATGGTGAGTCCTTTGGGTCTTATAACCATATACACGACTCGATCTTTCAGTCAGCGACTTATTATCTCTGACATTCAGAAAAGGCTTGTATGTGTCTAATTGCCCTTGACCACGTCCTTCCTGCAGCCACCGTAATTGTTGTTGTCTTGAAACCATCCTAAAACTCATCTCTTTTTTTTAGAAATTATCATTTGATTTAATTTTGATCAATATGGTTTCCTACTTTATTTCTAAAATATTAATTTTTTTTACTCTGTATGAATGATTATTTCTTCTTATGTATTGAGTGTTATTGATCTAAAATTTATTTAATTTTTTAAAATCAATAATATATATTATTTTTTTAGATAGATATTTACTTACAAATAATCTATTCATATTTTTGACATAGAAGTTAGTTGTGTATGGCTTTGTTACACAAAGCTCATATAGGAGGCTTATTGAGTAATATAATCTCAAAATGAATAAGCCTATTCCTAAAATTTCTCGCACAACCAATTGGTCTTCCTATCATGGATCCTTGGTTAGCCCAGACAATCTTTCCATTCGGTTTCATACTTAGAATCGGTGGTATGATCAGCCAAAAGGAAAATAAAGTAAGAATCAAATCTACTCTGATACAATTATTCAATGATCAAAGCTCTATTTTAAGTCTTTTTAAGTAGGGGGGGAGGTTTGGTTCAAAGTCTGATTAAACTTTGCGGATGAGATGCGACAGCCCTAGAGTACATAATGCTGTGTAGAAGAAAAAAGCATATTGCGATGAGCGATCAAAAAAATCATGATAATCTTACCTTAAAAGTTGAACTTTAGACCTCTTGCGAAAGTAAAAATCACCTCCATATAAATTTCATGAGATATCAGAAATTAAACCGTTTTTCAGATTCTGAATTCAAACGCTTAGTTGGCGTACCTCGACAAGTTTTTACTGA
>Ga0172378_10000182_pt1 | contig 50979 bp, 31 predicted proteins | sample GrowelOW332metaG_FD_119755 | JGI IMG/M metagenome (GOLD analysis project Ga0172378, IMG submission 119755) | Groundwater microbial communities from an aquifer near a municipal landfill in Southern Ontario, Canada - Pumphouse #3_1 metaG | ecosystem: Environmental > Aquatic > Deep subsurface >...
TACTAATTTTTAGACCAAATAAACCCATAACAAAATTAGAGACTCAAAGTAAAGTGTATTTTTCAAAAATAGCGGCATAGTTCTCAAAAAAGAGGATGTCCTTTTGAGACACCCTCTTTTTTTATTTAAATTGACACTTATTCAAATTATTATTATAAATGAGTAGTTAATATATCTTAAAAAAACTTACTTAGTTAATTTTATAATATATTTTATTAACTTTTTTTTATATTTGTCGCACTAACTAATATATTATTTAATGAAAAAAATTCAAACCATCAAAGATCTAAATTTGATAAGAGAGAAAGCTCGAACTAAACTCTTAATTAGAGAAGAAAGCAATTCTATAACAGTAGAAGAATGCTGTTCTTTAAATAATGGTACAACACATATGCAATTACTTATATGTGGAGGTACAGGCTGTAAAGCTTCTGAAAGTGGACAAATATACGAAAATTTTGTAAGCTCCATTAAGAAGCATAAACTTGAAGATAAAATTGAAGTGTTGCTCACTGGATGTTTTGGTTTCTGCGAAAAAGGACCCATAGTAAAAATAATTCCTGATAATACATTTTATACTCAGGTAACACCTGAGGATGTTGAAGAAATTATTAGTACTCACATATTAGGAGGTCATAAAGTTGAGAGATTACTATATGTAGATCCTTCTACTCGAAAAACAGTAAGCGATTCCAAACATATGGATTTCTATAGAAAGCAAAAACGAGTAGCACTTAGAAATTGTGGATTTATTAATCCTGAAGATATAAAAGAATACATTGCCCGAGATGGTTACTCTGCTCTTGCTAATAGCATACTCTATAAAAGCAAAGAAGAGGTTATAGATGAGATTAAGAAATCCGGTCTAAGAGGTCGTGGAGGAGGAGGATTTCCTACGGGTTTAAAATGGGAACTAACGCTAAAGAACAAAAGTGATATAAAATATGTAGTTTGTAATGCTGACGAAGGAGATCCTGGTGCATTTATGGATAGATCTATAATGGAAGGTGATCCTCATTCTATTATAGAGGCTATGACTATTTGTGGCTATTGCATAGAATCTAATCATGGTTTAATATACATAAGAGCTGAATATCCTCTAGCAGTTTATAGACTAAAAATAGCAATTAAAGAAGCTCAGGAATATGGTCTTCTTGGTAAAAATATATGTGGAACAGACTTCTCCTTTGATATAGAAATTAGATATGGAGCTGGAGCATTTGTATGCGGTGAGGAAACTGCTCTTATACATTCAATGGAGGGACAACGTGGAGAACCTACAATGAAACCACCTTATCCTGCCGAGAAAGGATATAGGAATAAACCTACAAATGTTAATAATGTCGAAACCCTTGCAAACATACCTATTATTCTTACCGAGGGTGCTGAAAAATTTTCTTCCATAGGAACAGCAAAATCCAAAGGGACAAAAGTTTTTGCTTTAGCTGGAAAAATTAATAACGTAGGACTTATTGAAGTACCTATGGGTACAACTCTTAGAGAAGTTATATATGAAATTGGAGGTGGTATAAAAGATGGTAAGAAATTTAAGGCAGTGCAGACAGGAGGTCCTTCTGGAGGCTGTCTTACAGAAAAACATCTTGATACTCCTATTGATTTTGATAGCTTATTAGCAATTGGTTCTATGATGGGGTCTGGAGGAATGATTATTATGGATGAGGATGACTGTATGGTTGCTGTTGCTAAATTCTACTTAGAATTTATTGTTGAAGAATCATGCGGTAAATGTGTTCCTTGTCGCATTGGTAATAAAAGACTTTTAGAACTCTTAACAAAAATAACCGAAGGTAAAGCAGAAATAGTAGATTTAGCTAAACTTAAATCCCTTGCAAAGACTATTAAAGATACAGCCCTATGTGGACTAGGACAAACATCTCCTAATCCTGTTCTATCTACCCTTGATAATTTTTATGATGAATATTTAGCTCATATTGTTGATAAAAGATGTCCTGCCAAAAAATGTAAACCCCTATTATCTTATGTTATAAACCCTGATTTATGCGTGGGATGTACTCTTTGTGCTCGCTCATGCCCTGCAAACGCAATCGTAGGTACAGCAAGAAAGCCTCATACAATAATACCAGAATCATGTATTAAATGTGGTATGTGTATATCACGTTGTAAATTTAAGGCCATAACTGTAATTTAAACTTAAACATAAGTTATAAATTTATCTAGTAAATTTATTGATAACGAAATATCGAACATATGAAAAATTATATATCTTTGAAAATAGACAGGCATGTATTATCTGTTCCCAACAATATTACTATTTTGGACGCAGCAAAGAGAATAGGAATAAACATACCTACACTTTGCCATCTTAACTTAAAGGATACTTGTATAAAGAACAATCCAGCATCTTGTAGAGTATGTGTAGTAGAAATTGAAGGCAGAAAGAATCTGGCTCCCTCATGTTCTACTCTATGTACAGATGGAATGATAGTGCACACTAGTACTCCAAGGGTTATTAACGCCAGAAGGATTGTTTTAGAACTTATATTATCCGATCATCCTACAGATTGCCTTATTTGTCCGAAATCTGGAGATTGTGAACTACAAGACCTTGCAACTAGATTTAATATTCGAGAGAAACCTTTCGATGGTGGAGAACTATCTCTTAGAAAAAAGGAAATCACCACATCCATAGTACGAAATATGGATAAATGTATATTTTGCAGACGTTGCGAAACAGTTTGCAATGAAGTTCAAACGGTCGGAGCTCTAGGCTCGGTTGGAAGAGGATTTAATACAACTATAGCCCCAGCTTTTGATAATAAATTAAGCGAAAGCGAGTGTACCTATTGTGGACAATGTGTCGCAGTATGTCCAGTAGGAGCTCTTACAGAAAGAGACCATACCAATAGACTAATAGAGGATTTGGTAGACCCAGATAAGACTGTTATTGTGCAAACAGCTCCAGCCGTAAGAGCTGCTTTAGGAGAGGAATTTGGTTTAGCCCCAGGAACTTTAGTTACCCCAAAGATGGTTGCTTCATTAAGGGAGCTAGGATTTGATAAGGTCTTTGATACAGATTTTGCTGCAGATTTAACAATTATGGAAGAGGGTTCCGAAATTCTAGATAGACTTCATAGGTTTCTAGCAGGCGACAAAAATGTACGACTTCCAATATTGACATCATGTTGTCCAGCTTGGGTTAATTTCTTTGAACACCAATTCCCAGAAATGAAAGATATTCCATCTACAGCTCGTTCTCCTCAACAAATGTTTGGTTCCATAGCCAAAACTTATTGGGCAGAAAAAATGGGGATTCCTAGAGAAAAACTAGTCGTAGTCTCCATAATGCCATGTTTAGCAAAAAAATATGAATGTGACAGAGAGGAATTCAAAACCAATGGTAACCCCGATGTAGATTATTCTCTATCAACTAGAGAATTAGCCCGTTTAATTAAACAAGCAAATATAGATTTCAACAAATTAAATAATGCAGAATTTGATAATCCTTTAGGAGAATCCACAGGAGCTGGAGTTATTTTCGGAACCACTGGAGGAGTTATGGAAGCCGCACTAAGATCTATTTACGAAATAGAAACAGGACTTGAGCTTAAAGATGTCAATTTTAATAGTGTAAGAGGAATGGATGGGGTAAGAAAAGCTAGTATTGATTTAAATGGCTTTGAATTGAAAGTGGGTATAGCTCACGGGCTTGGAAATGCTAGAAAATTATTAGAAGATATAAAATACGGACGCAATGAATATCATGTTATAGAGATAATGGCATGTCCCGGAGGTTGCATTGGAGGTGGAGGACAACCCCTTCATCACGGTGATATAAACGTTATAAAAGCCCGTTCTAAAGCTTTATATATGGAGGATGCTAATAAGGCTAGACGCATATCTTGCGAAAATCCTTATATTATAAAATTATATGAAGAATATTTAGATAAACCTATGAGTAAAAAAGCTCATACCCTATTGCATACTCATTATTTTAATAAATCTATTAATTAATTACCATGATAAAAATTAAATTATCTCCTAAAGTCGTGTCTCAAATAGAAGCAATATGTCTAAATTATAAAAACGAACCAGGAGAATTAATAAATATATTACACGATTGCCAAGAACTTCAGGGATATCTGCCCGAAGAAGTTCAACGTGTTATTGCTAAAAAATTGAATATTCCAGTTTCAAAAGTCTATGGAGTAGTAACTTTTTACTCCTTTTTTACTATGACTCCTAAAGGCAGATATCCAATATCTGTATGTATGGGAACAGCTTGTTACGTAAGAGGCTCTGAAAAACTTCTAGATGAATTTAAGCGCATACTAGATATTGATGTTGGACAAACAACTAAGGATGGAAAATTCTCTCTAGATTGTTTAAGATGCGTAGGAGCATGTGGACTTGCCCCTGTTGTGATGATAGGGAAAAAAGTATATGGAAAAGTTCAGGCTATAAATATAAAAAAAATACTTGAAGAATTAGAATAACCAAAATCCTAAATACAATTAGAGAAAATTTAATAACTTATGCTATCAATAAGTTAATAGATAGTAGTACTGCTCATTTATAAATGGCAGTACTGCTATTTTAATTAAATATTTCCCTAAGTACCTTTATTCCTTTAGTATTAAAATCTGTATTTAGATGAAGAGAATAATAAAGTAATACTATATCTAATAATTTAGAACGGCTTTTACCTGACAAAGGAATATCAACCAGTTCCTGCAATCTTACCGTACATAGATTATATATAATAGCTGCTGTATTTACTCCTGCTATATAGGTCTCTTTTAAAGGTCGTTTCTCTACAAAAATACCTCCATTTATATCAAATAAATAGCCATCTTTATAGGTTGATGTATCAATTTCAAAACCTAATAATGTATTTAATCTAAATAAGAAAAAGAGATTAAAATTGGAAAAATCATTTTCCGAATAATTTAAATATTCTACAGACTTTTCTATAAAATCATACATACGTTCATTCTTCTCCTCTTTTTTGAGCAGTATAACTAATATTTCCCCCCACAAAAGAGCAATATTCATCTTAAATACACTATAATATATATTTGTAGTAACTATCTTTGAAGAAATTGACACTATTTTGTTTAAACCACCTTTAGTATTTTTGATATACTCAATTTCTGCTATTTGCATAATTTGAGACATTTCCCTACCCTTACGACCACCACTAGATGCTATAAAAGATATATAACCAGTTTCAGCTCCAAAGGCTGAAATTATCTTTTGGGTATCATTATACGGCGTTATTTTTAATATAATAGCATCTGTAAATTCCATACTTATTTAGTTTGAATTGAATTGAGAAATTCACAAAGTTTTTCTACTGCTTTAGCTCTATGACTTATTTTATTTTTTTCGTCTACTCCCATCTCAGAAAAACTCAAATTGTATCCTTGGGGTTGGAATATGGGATCGTAACCAAATCCCTTAGATCCATGACGTTCTCTAAGTATTTCTCCATTTACTCTACCCTCAAATAAATGAGTAGTACCATTTAATACTAGAGCTATTACTGTTCTAAAATGAGCTTTTCTATTGTCTTTTTTTTCAAGCTCTTGTAATACCTTATCCATATTCTTTTCTGAATCCTTAGCTTCCCCCGCATAACGTGCTGAATATACTCCTGGACGATTGTTTAAAGCTTCAACTTCTAATCCTGTATCATCTGCAAAGCAATCTAATCCAAATTTATCTTTAATATAAAGAGCTTTTTGGAGAGCATTTTCCTCAAGAGTTTCATAATCCTCGGGTATATCTTCATAGAAGTCTATATCTGAAAGTGAAACTATTTCTATCTTATCACCTAAGATTTTCCTCAATTCATATAATTTATTCTTATTGTTTGTAGCAAAAACTAATTTCATGGTATTTAAATATTTGATATTTTTATTTTACAAATATAAAAAAATACTTTATTTTTTTAGCATTTAAATAAACCAATGTATAATATATTTGTCTTATCTATGATGTAAAGATACTTTGAAAAGTGAAATTAATAATTTGTTAATAAATGTTATTAACTTTCTTCGTATGTATTAATTTTATCATAAAAAAGATTGATGATTAGACATTTAATAATTTTTATTTATATTTGATAAAAAAAAGATTAAGATTTCTTATTAAGTAAAATAAATATTAATTTTGGAAATAATATAATTCTTATAGATTATGCAAATTCAGATAAAAAATTTAAGTAAGATTTACCCTAATGGACATAAAGCCTTAGATAAATTAAATTTTGAAATAGAATCTGGAATGTTTGGCTTATTAGGTCCCAATGGTGCTGGTAAAACTTCACTTATGAGAATTATGACGCTACTTCAAAATACTTCCGAAGGAACAATACTATTTGACGATTTCGATATACATAAAAATAGAAAGGAAATTAGATCTATTTTAGGTTATTTACCTCAAGATTTTAGATTCTTTGAAAAACTTAAAACTTGGGAATTTTTAGATTATGGAGCTGGATTATCTGGTCTTAGAGGTAGAAAGAGATCAGAAGCAGTTGATGAAATGCTCAGGAAAGTAGGACTTTTTGATGTTAGGGACAGATGGGCTAGTCAATTATCTGGAGGTATGAAACGTAGATTAGGTATTGCTCAAGCCATAATAGGACACCCTAAAGTTATTATTGTGGACGAACCTACAACAGGTTTAGATCCTGAGGAAAGAATACGTTTTAGAAATGTTCTTTCAGATGTAAGTGATAATGATGTCACTATTATTCTTTCAACTCATATTGTGGGAGATATATCTAGTACATGTCGAAACTTAGCTATGCTAAATAAAGGCAAACTAGAATTTGAAGGTTCTCCAGACGATATGATAGAACTAGCTAAGGGTAAAGTTTGGGAATTATTCGTTACAGACTCCGAATTACAAATAATAAAAGAAAAGTATCCCATAATTTCAACTATACCATCCGAGGGAGGTTGGGAATTACAAATCGTTACAAATGATACAGGAAACTTTAAGGCTAAATCTATAATACCAAATATTGAGCATGCCTATGTATATTTTATGGAGTATTTGTTAAATGATAAAATGAATATGTATGCGGGAAATTCCGGACAAGAGTTATTTAGATAAAATTAATTTTAATAGAAATGGATATAAATAATCTTAATATAATTTCAAAATATGAAGTAAAATTACTCTTAAGAAGTTGGCTTTTTAGAGTCTTTGCTATATTATCAATAATAGGGCTTACAGGCTTTATTCTTATTCAACATACTGGTCTCATTAATTCTTGGAGATCTTCATGGTCTTCCGTGAGTGTAAGCTCATTTATGGCTTTAAACGTAACATATTATTACGTACTAGTACAATCAATTATAGTTATTCTCTTGGCTGGTAATTTTCTAAAGAGAGATAAAAAGTTGGATACAGCAGAGGTTATCTACGTAAAAGCTATGAGTAATACGGATTATGTCTTAGGTAAAACTTTGGGAATACTTAAGGTCTTTATTAGCCTTAATATTATTATGCTTATTATTGGAGCTTTTATCAATACGACCGTAAATCAAATTTCTTTAGATATATATCCCTATATACTTTACATATTTCTTATTTCAATACCTTCTATTATATTTGTTCTAGGGCTGTCTTTTACTATTATGAATCTAGTTAATAATCAAGCTATTACATTTATAACAATGCTTGGTATTACTGCACTATCTCTAATATATGGTCCTAGTTATTTTAATGGGCTATTCGATTTATTTGGAATAAATATACCTATTGCTATTTCAGAGATAACTGGTTTTGCACATCCCACTACCCTGTTAATACAGCGTATGACATATTTACTAACTGGCATAGGATTTATTACTTTAACATGTGGACTAATAAATAGACTAGCTAATAAACCTTGGAAATCCAAAGTCTTAATCGTTTTAGGAATAGCGATGACCATGGCTGCTTGTGCTTTAGGATATACTTATTATGCACAGGGTAATAATATTCTTAAGCAAAGAAAAATATACAGAGAGATATTTAAAGAGTATGCTGAAAAGCCCAATGTCTCAATAACAGAAAGTGAAATCAATATTAAGACTGGAAAAGAATATTTAGAAGCTGAAAATACTATCAAAATAGTAAATAATAATGACTTTGAATTAAATAATATAATTCTTTATTTAAATCCTAAGCTAAAGATTGAAAGTATAAGTTTCAAAACTCAAGATTTAAAATTCACAAGAAATCATCAAGCAATTATCGTTGATACAAAATTTTTAGGCAGAGAAGAAAAACAACTAAAAATAAAATATAAAGGTAATATTGATGAGAATATATGCTATACAGATATTGAGGATGAAAATTTCTTTAGTATATTTAATTTAGAAAACAAAATTCAAGGTTCAGAAATTAGACCTGGATACAAGTTTGCCTATTTAAATAAAAATTATACTTTACTCACACCTGAGAGTATGTGGTATCCAACAGCAACTGCTATAAGTAATCCAAATTCTAAATATTTTCTAAAAAAAGATTTTACAATTTATAAATTAAAGGTTTACACTCCAAAGGATAAAATAGCTATTTCTCAAGGGCATATGACAAAACAAGCCAATTATACCCTATTTAATAATACAAAAGCATTATTAGGGATAAGTCTTTCTATTGCAAATTATAAAGAAAAATCCGTTGTTGTTGACAGTATTAAATATGGTCTTTATTATATTGAAGGTCATGATTTCTTTTCTAGTTATTTTGAACATCTAAATGATACAATTATTCCCACTATAAGAGAATTTAAAGAAGACCTTGAACGTAGAAATAACGAAACATACAATTTTGACAAATTATTATTTGTTGAAACTCCTGTAAATTTTGCAAACTACCAAAGACCATGGAAGGGAAATATGGAAAATGAACAAGCTGAAATCATATATATTGGGGAAAAAGGTTCTAATATAAGTTCAGATTTTGCCTTATACAATAGACAAGAAGACAGGCGAGGTCGGAGAAGAGAAGAGGATGAATCTACTGCTGAGGAAAAAGAAGTAGATATATTTAAGCGTTTTTTTAACGATTTATTAAGTGGCGAAAGGTCTTGGTTTAGAAGTTCAGAGAATCAAATAAATATATCTACTTTATTCTTTAATCATACTAGATATATACTATCTAATAAATATCCTATATTTGGGGTTATTGCCAATTATCTACAAAATTCTTCAAGTACAGAAACTAGACGTAGGATGACTAGTATCATAAATAACACTCAACGGGCTAATTATTATTTAGGTCAACACAGTTTTAAGGATGCCTTAAATGATTCTTTAATGAAAGAAGATATCTTAATTGAAATAATAAAACTTAAAGCAAATGAACTAAGAAATTATATAGAATCCTTTATTTCTGCTGAAGAACTAGAACTTTTCTTTAAAGATTTTTATAGAGATAAATTATTTAAAGAGATTTCTTACAAAGACTTTATTTCTGAATTCTATAACACTTTTGGTATAAATTTGGAAGATTTTATGTCACATTGGTATAATATTAATTCTAGTCCATCCTTTTTGATTCGTCAAGTAGAATCTAAAATCACGGAAGTCGATGAACTTACTAAATATCAAATAAGCTTTAATATTTATAATAAGTCTGATGTTGATGGTATTATTAGTACAAGATATAGAGTTTTCTCCAGATCTGGAGGTAGAGGAAGAGGTCAACAGCGAGGAAATAATTCAAGTGATGAAGAAAATCATTATGTTGTAGAAGCTCATAAAGCTTATAATATAAAAATAATTGCTGACGAGATTCCAAATCTATTTACAATTAATACCAATATTTCTAATAATTTACCTTCTGAATTTTCTTATAATCTAAGCAAAACAACTATAGAGACGAAAGATACATTAGTTGGAAAATTTGCTATTGATGCTAATATTTCTGAGAGTAATAATAATGAAATAATTATTGATGATACTGATCCTAATTTCAAGATAATAGAATCTAATACAAAACATAAATTAAAGAATTTATTTATAGAAGAAGATGATGATAAATATCACAATTTTAATATGTGGAGATTGCCTACTAAATGGACTAGAATAGCAGCTGATTATTGTTATGGAGATATTATTCATAGTGCCTATTATAAAAAAGCTGGAAGTGGACAAAATGCTATAGAGTGGACTGCTAACATAAAGAAACCGGGAACTTATGAAATATTTATTTGGAGTGGAAATATTGAATCCAATGTAAACAATTTGTTTGGAGGAAGAGGAGCTCGTAGATTTATGAATAGAATGAATTCAGATTCAAAAGAACAAACTTATGAAATCAAATATAACATACATAAAAAAGAAAAAATCACCTTAGACTTAGTAAAAGAAGCTGTAGGATGGGTTTCCATAGGAACCTTCCCTCTTGACAAAGAAACAGTTACTATTAGATTAACTGATAGAGTCAAAGGTAGTTATGTTATAGCTGATGCTGTTAAATTCACCTTAATAAAATAAAAACTAATTTATAAAAAATGAAGCATAGCAATAAAACAAAGATTATTTTAGTCTTATTTGTAACATTAATAATGTCTCAAATAGTTTCTGCCCAAAAAGTATATACTTTAGAAGAGGCATTAAATCAAGCCTTTAGTAATAGTCCTAATTTGATTCAGAGCAAAATTAGTCTAGAACAACAGAAATTAAATCTTAGAGCTCAACGAGCTTCTTTAAAATCTCAATTCTCTTTGGACGTAGATCCCTTTAGCTACTCCAGACAGAAATCTTATGATTCTTATAATAGCAAATGGTATTCTAGTGAAACAAAATCTTCAGGGGCTTCTTTTGGTATAACTCAACCCATAAAATGGACTGATGGATCTATTTCATTAGTTAATGATTTTAGTTGGCAAGAAGCATCCAATAAAACATCTGGAGGTTCAAGTACATCCTTTAGTCATGATGTTTCAATAAGGTTTACACAACCTTTATTTACTTATAACAAGACTAAAATGAACTTGAAAGAGTTAGAATATAGCCTTCAAAATGCTCAAATGAGTTATGCTATGCAACAATTGAGCATTGAAAAAAGTGTTACATCTCAATTCTATCAAGTTTATCAAGCTCAGCAAAACTTAATTACAAAAAAAGAAGAATTAAAAAATCAAAGACAAAACTACGATATTATAAAAAACAAGGTGGAAGCAGGATTAGTTGCCAAAGAGGAACTTTATCAATCAGAAGTAAACTTAGCTACTAGTGAGTCTGCTTTTTATGCTCAAGAAATCTCGCTAAAAAACGCAAAAGATGATTTAAAGAAGTTATTAGGTTTAGATTTGGATGATGATTTTACAGTACTGCCCAACACTGATGTATTAAAAATAGAAGTCCTTTCGTTTAATGCAGAAAAACATGCTTTAGAACAAAGAATGGAATTATTACAACATCAGATAACTCTACAGAAAAACTTATTCGACATAGTTAGAGCTAAAGCTCAAAGTGAATTCAAGGGAGATTTATCTGTGAGAGTAGGACTTAATGCCTTGAGTAATAAAGTTGAAAACATGTATGATAACCCCAATGATAATGAACAAATAAGTGTTTCCTTTACAATTCCTATATTTGATTGGGGAGCTAAAAAAGCACGTGTGAGATCAAGTCAATTGAGTTATGAATCTGAAAAGATTAACATGGCTGAAGAGAAGAAAGATATTATATTAGGTGTAAGAAAAATATGTAGAAATCTTCCAAATTTAGAAAGAGAAATAGAAATAAAGAAGAAAAGCATAGTAAACGCACAACATACTTATGATATTAATTTGGAAAAATACAGAAATGGAGATATAACAGGTATGGATCTTCAACAATATCAAAATCAGCTTACAACGGCACAACAAGCCTATACTAATGCTATAATAAGTTACAAATTAGAAGTTCTTAATTTAAAGATTCAAACACTTTGGGATTACGAATCTCAAAAATCTATCTTACCAGAAGAAGTTAAAAATATAAAGATATGAAACAAACATGAGTAAAATTCGCATAGGCGGTATCTAAAATAAATTCATGAGAAAAGGCAATAATTCATCTATTCTTATATGCTTTATAAATTTTATTAATACAAAAAAAAACTTAACCATATGAATAATTCCATTAAATTTTTCGCCACTATAGCTATCTTAATAAGTGTGTGCTCTTGTAATATTAACATAGGAAATTCTTACTCGGAATCAGCCACACCAGTTATGCTTACTGATTTAAGTCTTCATTCTATTGAAGAATACATAACTACAACCGGTACTGCAAAGGCATCTAAAAACGTGACTATCTCAACAGAGACCAATGGTAGCTACTCTTTACAAGAGAATCCTAGAACTAAAAAACCATATCAATTGGGAGACATTGTCGAAAAGGGAGACATTATTATTAAATTAGAAAATCAAGAATATCTGAATAATAATGTTCAACTTGAGAGTAAGAAATTAGAAGTTGAGATTGCCAAAAAGGAATGGGATGGACAAAAACAATTATATAAAAAAGGAGGTGCTACTTTAAAAGATGTACAAAATGCTGAAAAATCTTATATTGGAGCTAAATCTAGCCTTGAAACAGCAAATATTAGTTTGAAAAAATTATACATAGTGGCTCCATTTAAAGGGGTTATTGTAGCTCTTCCTTATTTCACTCCTAAAACTGAAGTAGCTAGTGGAACTGAAGTATTGCAGATTATGGATTATAGTAAGATGTATATTGAAACCCAATTTCCAGAGAATACTCTAGGGAAATTAAAAGTAAAACAAAATGTACATATTACCAACTACAATATAAAAGATGATACTTTAGTTGGAACTCTAACTCAACTTTCTCCAGCTATAAGTGAAGATACTCGTACATTTGCAGGTTTTATAGAGATTTCTAATCCAGACCTTAAACTTAGACCAGGAATGTTTGCAAAAGCTGATATTGTTACTATTCGCAAAGATTCTGTATTAGCAATTGAAAAAGAATATATTAAATACGAAAGAAATTTACCAGTAGTTTTTACTGTAAATCGTAATACCGCAGAAATACATCGCATCAAAACTGGAATAAGTAATGAGAAATACATAGAGGTTATTGATGGTTTGAAAATAAATGACAAAATAGTGTCAAAAGGATTTGAGTGGTTAAAGAATAGAAGTAAAGTTAAAGTTACAAAATAATGAAAGGTATTACAAAATTTGCTGTATCATATCCGGTAACAGTACTTATGATCACTCTTGCGGTCTGTTTATTAGGTGTTATTTCCTATAATAGACTCGGAACTGATTTGTTTCCGAATTTAAAAAATCCAGCATTATACATAGAACTCGAAGCAGGAGAACGCCCATCAGAAGAAATTGAAGAACAATTTGTTTCAAATATAGAAGCTACTGCTTCTCGTCAAGATGGAGTAACAAAGGTAAGTAGTAGTACAAAATCAGGATCAGCTAGTATAAAAGTTGAATACGATTGGAGTCAGGATATGGATGCTGCTTTTTTGGATTTGCAAAGAAGTATGACGGCATTCTCTTCTAATGAAGACATAAGCTCATTTCAAATTAGCAAATATGATGCAAATCAAGATCCTGTCATGATTGTATCTTTGAGCAATAAGAACATTCAAGACATGAATGAGCTTAGAAAATTAGCTGAAAACTACATGCGTAGTGAACTTGTTAGAATTGATGGAGTTGCTGATATTCAATTAAATGGCGAAGAAGAGGCTAATATAGACATAAGTACAAATTCATATCTCCTAGATGCCTATGGACTTACTACATCTACAATTGCAACTAAAATAAGTTCATTAAATAAAAATGTATCGGGAGGAACTATTGTAGAGAATGAACTTCAATATACTATAAAAGGGGTGAATCTTATAGAAGATTTAGACGATATAAGAAATATCATTGTAACTTTTAAAGAAACAGAAAGAGAAGACAAAACAACAATTAAATCTCCTGTTTACATAAAAGATGTTGCAAAAGTACGTTTACTGAATAAAGACCCTAAGAATATAACGAGATTAAACGGGGAAAGATGCCTTAGTATTAGTATATACAAAGAAAATAATTATAATACAGTCAATGTTGTTGATAATATTAATAAAAAATTGGATGAATTTAGAGCCAGCATGCCTAATTATAAATTTAATATTATTAATAATCAAGGAGATTTTATTAATTCCTCAATAGGAGAGGTAAAAGAGTCCGCATTAGTTGGAATAGTACTAGCTATGTTAATACTATTTATCTTCTTAAGAAAATTAAATCTTACCCTTATTGTAAGTTTATCTATTCCTATTTCTATTATAGCGACTTTTAACCTTATGTATTTTAATAACCTCACAGTGAATATTATGACACTTGGAGGTATTGCATTAGGAGCTGGAATGCTCATAGATAATGCCATTGTCGTAATGGAAAATATATATAGACATTTAGAACTAGGTAAATCCCCCAAAGATGCTGCTATTGATGGAGCTGCTGAAGTAGGTGGAGCAATTATATCTTCTACATTAACGACCATTGTTGTATTTCTACCCATAGTTTATATTCAAGGAGCTGCTGGAGAATTATTTAAGGAACAAGCATGGACAGTATCATTTTCTTTGATTTCTTCATTGTTTGTAGCCATATTACTAATTCCTATGTTAGCTTCTAAATTCTTAGTAGCACATAAGAGTAGTACAAAATCTATACAAATAACTGGTTATGGTAATTTTGTAGGAAAGCTCATAGACAAAAGATATACAATTATTATCATTTCCCTAGTTTTTTTGGGTATAGGATATTTTGCAGTCAATTTACTAGATACTGAATTTATGCCTAAAACGGAATCTAAAGAGTTTACTACAAAAATAACTTTGTCTCCGGGAACACGTCTTGAGGTTACAGATCGTACCACAGAGACCTTAGAGGAGCTTATTAGCAATTATGCAAATAAAGATATTGAATGGATATATTCTCAAGTAGGACCTGCCAATACTCTATCTACATCCTCATCAATAGTTGAAGGTGAGAATAATGCTCAGGTTTTAGTTAAATTAAAGAAAGGAAGTACAATTTCAGCAGATGATATAATAGGTTTTTTAAATACCAATTATTCGGATAGAGAAGGTATTGAAATTACTTATAAAAAGGAACAAAGCTCAATACAAACTATCCTAGGAACAGAAGGTGCACCCGTTATCATAGAGATAAAGGGAGAAGATTTAGATATTATAGGAGATTATTGTACTCAGACTAAAAACGCAATTTCTGATATTCCAGGTATATATAATATAAAGACATCTATGGAAGATGGAGCTCCTGAAGTAAATATTAAGATAGATAGATTACGAACTGGTATCTATGGTATAGATATGTCAACCATAGCTTCGCAAATAGAAGAAAAATTAAATGGAAATGATGCAGGTTCCATGGAAACCAATGGAGAATCTGTAGATATAAATATACGTGTTCCCGAAATGAAGCTATCAGATTTGAAGAACACTATTATTACACAAGGGGATAAGAGTTATAGATTGAGTGAAATAGCAGAATTAGAAATAAGTTCTGCTCCTAAAGAAATAAATAGAAATAATCAAAACAGAATAGGTAAAGTAACTGCTTTATTAGAAAAAGGTTATTCCTTAGGAAATGTAACACCAGCTATAAAATCTAAAATTGCAAAGATTCAATATCCCCTGCACTACTCTGCAAGTATTACGGGAGAAGAAGAAAAAAGAGCAGAGTCTTTTAATGGTTTATTCTTAGCACTTTTACTATCAGTAATTTTAGTTTATATGGTTATGGCATCTCAGTTTGAATCACTTAGACATCCTTTTACTATATTATTAACAATTCCTATAGCTGGAGTTGGATCTGTATTTGCTTTTTTATTAACTGGAACTTCTCTTAATATTATGGCTTTTATAGGAGTAATAATGCTTGCGGGTATAGCCGTTAATGATGCTATACTTCTAGTAGATGCTACAAATCAAATTAAAGCTACTGGAGTAGATTTAAAAAAATCATTAATGATGGCAGCTCAACGTCGTATTCGTCCAATAATAATGACTACGGCAACCACAGTACTAGCACTACTACCCATGTGTTTTGCTTTCGGAGAAGGTGCATCACTAAGATCTCCAATGGCTATTGCAGTAATTGGAGGATTGATTACTTCTACAATAATGACTATGGTCGTAATACCATGTGTTTATTATATTATAGACAAAAAAAATAAGAATGTAAGAAAATCATAAAAATATAATGAAGAAACTAATAAATAGACGTGTACTCATTTCTATGCTTTTTTTAGGCTTGACTATGATGGGATATTTTTCGTATAAACATCTCTCCATGGAATTATATCCTAATGCCGAATTACCTCAATTAAATGTGGTAATTTCAGTAAAGAGCGAAATGGATCCAATTTATATAAGAAATCATGCTGTTATACCTGTAGAAGGTGTCATAAGTTCTATGGAAGGCGTGGAAGAAATTTCAAGTAAAATAACTTCCAAGAGAACAAATATATCTATATCCTTTAATCAAAATATAGATATGAAATACACATATCTAAAACTTGAGTCAAAGATTAAAACACTATCTAATACTCTACCCGAAGAATTTAGCGTTAGTGTGAATAAAGTCAATGCAGGAAATGTATCAGATCAATTTATGGTTCTTCAAATTTTAGGTGATGAAGACATTGATTATATTAGAAATATTACGGATATAGACATACAAACTCCACTCGAAAATATAGATGGTATAGCTGCTGTTACTATTATGGGAGGACAACAAAAAAGCGTAAATATTGATTTAAATGAAGAACAATGTGAAGCTTTAAAACTAACTACCAATAGTATAAGTTCTCTGATTAGTAGTAATATGTCAGAAAAAAGCTTTGCTGGGACAGTAAATCAAGATAAAAGAAAATTCTTTGTCAATGTCAGTGCTGAATATTTAGCCTTAGACCAACTGGGATCAATAGTCGTTGCTCCTGGACCAGTACTATTAAAAGATATAAGTAAGATTAGCTTTGGAACCAAAAGTCCAGAATCTTACGCTAGAGTTAATGGAAAAGAAGTAATTACTTGTATATTGACAAAATCTCCTTCTGTAAATATTATAGACTTATCTAAAAAAGTTAAACAAGAGATTAGTGAACTCAACAAAGAATTAGCTTCTAAAGGAATTTCCATAAAGATAGGCACTGATACATCTGAAGTAATGGAAGATAATATAGATACTATTATAGATCTTGGAATAACTGGTGCTATATTAGCAATTTTTATATTATTTATTTTTCTAAATAACGTAAGGATAGTAACATTTATAGCCTTTGCAATTCCTATTTCTATATTCTCCTCATTCTATTTCTTTTATATGGGAGATATAACTATTAACATTCTTACACTTACAGGAATTGCCTTAGCGGTAGGAATGTTACTAGATAATTCCGTCGTGGTAATGGAAAATATATTTAGGCATAGAGCTAAGGGAGAAAGTCCACTAGAGGCTAGTTTTAATGGAATCAAGGAAGTTTGGAAAGCTATAACAGCTTCTACTATTACTACAATTACTGTTTTTGTGCCCTTTCTATTTTCTAGTGATTATTTATTAAAATTAATTGGCAAACATGTTGGTATATCTATTATTGCAACTCTATTATTATCCTTAGTTGTTGCACTTCTATTGATACCTATGGCTGTAAATTATTTTATGAGTAAGAAAGATACTCAGGTCAATTTCAATAATATCTCTATTCATGACAGAGCAATTCAAATATATTCTGCTATCCTTAAGATGTCATTAAGAAGACCTACTTCTATAGTTGTTTGTTCTATAGTATTGCTCATACTAACTGTAACCTTAGCACTCACAACTTCAACTAATACCCTAAAAGAAGTTGATGTAGATACATTTAATGTATATCTAACTTTTAATCCTAGCAATACTCTCGACAAGACAGATGCCATTGTCAGATCTTACGAAAAAGAACTGGGAAAAATAGCTGAAGTGGAAGAATTTAGTAGCAAGGTATTTACCACTGATGCCAATTTAACCATTAAATTAAAAGAGGATTATGCAGATATTAATCATAAAAATATAGATCAATTAAAAGATGAGGTTATAAGAATTGGTTACCAATTCCCCATAAGCGATGTAAGCTTAGAAGCTCTTGAGAGTAGTGAGAATTTCTCTGGTGGCAGCGGTGGTGGAGGGGGAGGTATGCTATCTGGTTCATCTGCTTTATTAGGAAGAATGGGGGTAGGTTCTCAAAGTGAAAATATTATCATACATGGACAAGATTTTACTCAAATGATGAACCTTGCAGAATTATTTAAAAATCAACTTGAAGAACTAGATAATATTTCTGGGGCCTATATAAGCTCAAGTAGCTCTAAAAGAGAAGCTAAAATATTTTTTAATCAATATTTAATGGGCATTCAAGACGTAACCATACAAAATGTCATAGGAGAATTAAACAATTTCTCTAAAGAAAATATATCCTCAATAAAATACAAAACTGATAATTTAGATTACGATATTATCATTAAAAATGATGATGATACTTTAAGTAGCTATGCTGATAAGGAAGATATGACTTTGGAGGATCTACAAATTCTTCAAGTTCCCAATAGTGATAATAACCTAATAAAGCTAGATGAATTTAGTGATATAAATTTAGGTTTTGGTAAAGGAAATATAAATAGAGTCAATCAGGAAGAAGAGATTACAGTAAGATATAGATTCAATTCAGATGTAAACGAATCTAAAGATCTATTGACAGCTGCCAGATTAGAGATAGATAATTTAGTTCAAGGCACAGACATTCCTTCAGGGCTTGCCGTCGAAATAGAACATGAGACCAATGAAACAAGTGAATACGTATTTTTAATTTTAGCTACGCTGGCTTTAATCTATATGATATTAGCTTCTGTTTTTGAATCTCTAACAGCTCCTATAGTATTGATGTTTACAATTCCTATGGCAGCTATAGGTTCTGCAATTGCATTATTAATTACGAGTAACTCACCTATGAATGCTAATGTATTTATTGGATTTATTATACTTGTAGGTATTGTTGTAAATAATAGTATTATATTGATAGACTATACTGGACAACTTAGAAAATCTGGATTCAGAAAGCAAAGAGCAATTTTATATGCAGGAATTTCCAGATTACGCCCCATACTGATCACTGCAATAACTACAATCATAGCAATGTTACCACTAGCTATGGGTAAAGGACAATTTGTATCAGGATTAGGAGCTCCTTTTGCAATAACAGTTATAGGAGGACTATTTATAAGTACTATTCTTACATTAGTTATCATTCCTACACTATATTCAGGACTGGAAGATGCTTTATATAGACTAAGAACTCAAAGTATTGCTATAAAAATAATACAACTAGTGGCTTTTGTCTTATGTATTCTATTTATTTTTATTACTGAAGACTCTCTACTATGGCAATTAGCTTATTTGTCTGCTGCTATAATATTAATTCCAGCTGTAACTTGGTTTTTTGAAAATAGTTTGCGAAGAGCTAATAGTAATATTATATCTAGTAAAGAAGAAATATCTATTGAGATAAGAAATTTAGTTAAAATATATGGAAGACCCTCTGAGTTTACTCGGGAAATGAAATCTGGCATTAGAGTAAGAAAAAGATTAGGACTACTATCTAACTATAAAGTAATAGCGGATTTAAAAGTATTAATTTGGCTTGTACCCCTAACTTTATTCTTTATCTACTTTACATACTTCTATCAAACTCTATGTTTTTGGGCTCTGATTTTATCAATATTTGTATGGACTTTATCCAAAAACATACTTAATATTCTATCTATATATACTAAAAATAATGAATATAAGTCTCTATTTAGTACAATAAAAATAGTTAAGAACTCTATTTATTATTTATTACCCCTATTCTCATTAATTTGGGCAAATTATAAATTCTATGAACACGGCAGTGTTCCCTTAATAGGTTTATTATGGTATATATGGATAACTGCTCATTATCTTACAATAAAAATAAATAGTGATAATATTGATATAAATAATTTAGTTGGGAAGTTTAAAAGAATAAGGAAATTTGTCTATTCAAAGGCTTTAAAAGTTCCTTTTGTAGGCAAGGCCAGTACCCCTTTTAAAGCTTTAGATGGCATATCTATGACCATACATACTGGTATGTTCGGTTTACTAGGACCTAATGGAGCCGGTAAAACTACAATGATGAGAATTATATGTGGAATATTTGAGCAAAATTATGGTAAAATATTTATAAATGGTATTGATACTCAAGAAAAAAGGGAGGAACTACAAGGCCTTATAGGTTATCTACCTCAAGAATTCGGTACCTATGAAAATCTAACATCTTGGGAATTCTTAGAATATCAAGCCATACTAAAAGGAATATTTAATACTAAAACTAGAAATAATCGTATCAAAGAAGTTCTCGATGCAGTACATATGTACGAAAATAAAGACAAAAAGATAGGAGGATTTTCTGGAGGAATGAAACAACGTATTGGTATTGCTCAAACCCTACTGAATTTGCCTAAGATTCTAATTGTAGATGAACCTACGGCAGGCTTAGATCCTAGAGAAAGAATTAGATTTAGGAATTTACTAGTAGAACTTTCAAAGAATAGAATTATTATCTTCTCTACACATATTATAGAAGATATAGCAAGTTCATGTAATCAAGTTGGAGTAATTAATAAAGGTTGCTTAAAATATAATGGTACACCTATGGAAATGTTACAAATAGCTAAAGATGTAACTTGGACCTTCGAAATTTCTGCAGAGGAGTTTGCAAAAATTTCTGATGAGTTAATTATAGTTCATCATATTAAAAATGGAGAAAATATTAGAGTAAGATGTTTATCCCAGAATAAGCCTACAGAAAATGCAGTTAAAACTTCTCCTTTATTAGAAGATTCTTATTTATGGCTACTTCATGGAATAAAAATTGAAAATAATGAAGAACTAATTACAGGACAGGGACTAAATTGATGCTCGCTTTATAAAAATTTAAACGTATGAAAAAATACTTAATAGGAATAGGAAAACTAATTAAATATAATATAAAAATAATATTTGGTAATAAGTTTATTTACTTTGTACTCAGTGCAATTGCCTTTTTTATTATATCTGTAGTGATTACATTATTTTCAAACGAGGAGATAACTCCAGGTATAGGCTATAACATTATGCTCATACCTTCTATGTTAATTATATTTTATCCAGCTTGTTTTGGGGTACAAAATGATTCAGATTCAAAAATCATAGAAATTATTTTTGGTATTCCTAACTACAGATATAAAGTATGGCTTGTAAGGCTATTAATAGCTTATTTAATATGTTTCTTTATAGTTATGTTTCTATCTCAGCTAACAAATTATTTAATAGTTGAAATAGATCCTATTAGCCTAACGCTACAAGTATTAATGCCTACCTTTTTTATAGGCATGCTAACTTTTATGATTAGCACTATTTTAAGGAATAGTAATGGTACAGCAGTATTAATAATAGTTATCTTTTTTATTCTAAATGGTATTAGTGCAAGTATTTCAACTAGTCAATGGAATGTTTTTATTAATCCATTTGATATACCGCTGGACACAAATGTTATAATTTACAATCAAGCTTTATTTAATAATAGAATAATTTTAACTATAAGTTCTATAGTCTTTATGCTTATAGGCCTATATAAACTTCAAGACAGAGAAAAATTTATATAAGATATTAATAAGATTTTAAATTATAGGAATACTTACTCGAAATGTAGAACCCTTACCTTTTTCAGATTTGAGTTCTATGTTTCCGTGTAGGGCTTCAACTAAGCCCTTAGCTATTGTAAGACCTACTCCTAAGCCGCCATATTGTAGTCTTATTCTATCATTTGCCTGAACAAAGCTATTAAACACAATCTTTTGCTCATCCTTAGTCATTCCTATACCTGTATCTTCAACTAAGAATACTATTTTTCTGCTTTCTCTTAAACAACTGACGATAATCTTCCCCGAACTAGTAAACTTTAGAGCATTATCAATTAATATAGAAAGTATTCTGTTTAATTTTTGATAATCTGTCTTTAGAATGAAATTAGTATTATCTAGCTTATTAAATATTAACTCCAGTTCATCATTATTTACATATAGCTCTTTATATATATATTCCTCTCTCAATGTTTCTAGGAATACATTAGGATTAATTTCTGTATCCGAGATATCAGAAACCCCTGCATAAATTTCAGCCAAATAAACAAGAGAATCTACAATAAACAATAATTGTTTTACCGAACCATAAATCATAGAGGTAAACTGATTCCTTTCTTCTAAAGTAAGATTTTCTTGCAACAAAATTTCTGTAAAACCCACAATAGAATTCATAGGAGTTCGTATTTCATGAGAAATATTTTGAAGAAAGAATGTTTTCATCTTATCCCCTTGTTCAGCTCTCTCCTTAGCCTTCAATAAATCATTACGATTTTTATTATATATTAAATAAGATTTTAAAAGTGGGGATATATATATACAAATACTCTCAAATATATGTATATCGTCCTTATTGTATCCACCTACTTTATTTGCTATCGTAACTTGTCCTAATACCTTATTATCATCCTTTATGACAAAAGACATCAAATTATCAATAGTCTTTCTATCATAGGGTAGAATTAATCTAGTATTTTGGGCAACTGCTTTATTCGCTTTAAGACTGAGAGTCCAAAATTTTAGAAATTCATCCTCACAATAAGGTTTAAAAACTTCATTAGTCAAATACTGGGGAGCAAGTTCTTCAGACATAGCTGGACACAATACATTATCATTCTCATCTATATAAGTAATAAATCCATATTTGCTTCTAAATTTATTTAATATTACCTTTAAAATAGTTTTGAATATTTCTTTACCTTGTTTTAAAACAAATATTTCTGCAATTCTATTTCTTATATTAATATCTTTTTTCCTTACGAAAACTTCATGATTAATACTTTCTAAGCCTAAATTATTACTGTATATTAATTTGAGAGATTTGTCTAAAGAAAAAATAATCATATTCTGAATCTTATCAAAATAATCTATATTCATTACAGGTAATTGTTTTAAAGAATCTCTTAAATGTTCTATATGTATCTTGGTCTTTACTGAAAGATCCAATAATTCCTTATTACTTATATCTCCCAATAGTATGGGCCCTGACAATAATATTCCTCTAATCTTATTATTAATAACAAAGGGTCTAGATGATAGTAATATATTTTTTATACAATTGCCTTTGTAGTTTTTCGATAACACGGAGCTTTCCATATAGAAATCGAACTGGTCAAATATACTATTCACTACCTTTCGCCCTTCAGATGTAGTACGTAAACATTCAAAGTAACAATTTTTTTTGTCTGATTGAAGCAATATATTACCACTTAAATCACATATGTAAAATGACATATTAAATGTATCTGTATAAACATTTAACATATCTCTCAATTCTTCTAAATCGCTATATATATCAAAGGGCATATTTTGCTTCTTTATTGTTAATTCAACGAACACAAATATACTCATTATTGTTTAAAAAACAATAAAACTAATATTACAAATATTTCAAATTATCATTTAAATATTTTACAATTATAAACTTTTATGTTTTAAAAAAAATCTTTTGGGGACTCTATATATTTATTATTTTGCAATAAAATTTATTCTCAAAAACTACTACATTCTATAAAACAAGGCTTTTTACAGTCAAAATTAAGAACAAATAACTCTACATAAACTCTACATTAGCAATTTTAACAATAATGTAACCTAGGTTAAACTCACTGTTATTCAATGTTTTATAAAATTCAATAATACTACATCACATCTTCGCCTACTCTACAAGATATTATATTAAGATAAAAAGACATACATTTGTAAGATAAAACAAATATACAAAGCCATGTTCTCAATAAAACAAAAAAATAAAAGTATAGTTGATTTAGATGATTTCTTTAATACTATAGACAAAGCTACTTTAGTCTTTAAAGAAGGCGTAAAAAATTATCTGATAGGAAAAACTGATGATTTTAATAATAACTTAGAAGCTATAAACACTCTTGATATAGAAGCCGTAATATTAAGAAGAAAAATAGAAACCAATCTTTATTTGCAAACAGCACTTATAAGAGGTAGCGGCGATATAATGAGATTAATAACGAGTATGTATCATATTATTAATATAATGCACGAAAGTTTATTCCAATTTGAAATAGAAGTTCCTTATATACTAACAGAATTAAATGAGGATTTTATAAAGTTAACAAATCTATCTACAGCTGCTGCAGAATGTGTAATACCTATAGGAAAAGCATATTTCAATTTACCTGAAACGGTAAACGATAAGATACATAGAGTGTATTTTTATGAAAAAGAAACAAAAAAACAAGCTCAAGCTACGAAGAGAAAGGTGTTTCATGAAATGAACAAACTAAAACTAAGTGAAAAAATTCATTTGCGCTATTTTGCTCTACACATAGAAAACATATCTAAAGCTGCAGAAAATGTTGCAGATCAATTAGCTGTTATGGCTATAAAACGTAATATGTAATTTATATATAGTTTATATGGAGTATTTAATTATTATATTATCTGTTGCTCTAATGTCTTGGACATTTATTGGTTATGATTTTACACTAGCTGTAGGACCAATAATAAATACTAGTGCTATAAAGAGAAATATTTCATATCCCATAGTTGTAGTATTAATTTTGTCAACGATTGCAATATCTATAAATAACTATGCTTATGGAAACTTCTCCAATATTAATATATCCAGTAACTATTTATTAATAATTGCAATTAGCTCAACTATCTCTATATTGAGTTTATCTAGAATTAGTCCATTTATAAGTTCTATATATATAATACTAGGGGCAACTCTAGGATGGCAATTATCAGGAGAATTAAACATAGTAAATTATTATTACCCCTTAAAACTACTAGCTTCTTGGATAATAGCTCCAATATTTGGAATTGTAATAGCATATTTAATCTATTTTTCTTATAGGCTCATTTTGAAAAGGACTAAGATACATTTATTATCACTGAGCTATTATATGCAATACATTATTATAATAGGTGGTATTGCTCTGTGTATAGCCATAGGAATTAACAATGGCATTCTTTTTAAAACTCTAAAATTTAATGCCTATATAAATGATTATTACCTAGTACTTATTTACATACTAATTCTAGGTATATTCTTTTTATCAAAGAAAAAATTTAGACTAACATCAGACAAGCTATTAATAAACTATTTTAATTTAACGCTATTAGAATCTGCAACTATTTTATGGTCTATTACTATTACCTTATTTGTATTTTCATCACCCAATATTATGAAGTTATTAGGCTTATCTATAGCGCCACTTTCATTATGTTCTTTATTTTTCTCAGCAATCTTGGGGATCAGTTTAGTACAGAAAAGAGAGAAAATTGAAAAATCTGTATTATTTAAAATGTCTCTAGCCAATATAATAGGAATTATTTTTGCAGTTATACTTAGCTATTATAGCTGTTCCATATATAGATTACAAAAGAGCAAAATGGGGTCTGGAGGTTTCTCTAGCACTTTTTACAAACTGGATTTAAACATATTACTAATATCTATTATGGCTGTATCTCTATTTTTATTTCTTATATATGTTAGAAGACAACAACAACTTAAGAATAAAATAAAAATAAATGCCTATACAAATCAACAAGAATTGTTCGAAAATCAAAAGATTATAAGTAAAAATGAAATGAAAAAGGTCATTGAAGAAAATAATAAACTTCAAAGTAGATTAGAACATAGACGTAAGGAATTAGTAGATGTAGCATTAAAAATATCTGAACAAAAATCATTCTTAGAGGAAATATACAAAACTCTAAAAACTATATCTTCAGAAAAAGAGTATAAGAAGGATATTATATTATCCCTACAAACTAAAGTACAGCAACGACTAAATTTTTCAGAAGAAATAGAAGGATTTTATAGTCAACTTGAAAATTTACATCAAAACTTTGATATAAGACTGACAGAAAAATTTCCTAAGATAACAAACCAGGAAAGGAAACTAACTATTCTATTAAGACTAGGTTTTTCAACTAAATATATAGCCACTCTAATGAATATTTCACCTAAAAGTGTAGAAATAAGTCGCTATAGACTCAGAATAAAACTAGGATTAAAGAAAGGAGAGAATCTTATAAAGTTTATAAAGAATATTTAAAAATTATATAAATAAATTTAAAATTGAAGGTTATGAAATGATTATTTATTGTATTAGCATTAGTAATATGCACTTTTATTGTTGCAAATGCACAAAGTAAAATCAAAAAGTACGATCAGTACGGCGTAGAAATAAAGGATTTAGAACCAGTTAGTACAACTAACAGAGATGGATTTTTAGTATTTTCTTCCGAGAAGTTAAATTACAAACTATGGTTTGATATTAGAGTTCAAGCTGATTTTGCAGCTTTCTTCGGAAACGATGGAGATTTCGACAAAATTGGTAATGGAGCTTCAATTCGTAGAGCTCGTTTTGCCGTTAAAGGTCAATTAGGTAAAAATTGGTATGGTGAAATTGACACTGATTTTGCTGATGGTGTAATAGAATTAAAAGACGCCATAATAAGATATACAGGTTTTAAAGGAACAGAAATATCTATAGGTAATTTTAAAGAGTTCTTTTCTCAAGAACGTAATACAACATCCAGATATTTAATGTTTATGGAACGTAGTATGACTTCAGAAATGGCTCCTTCAAGACATATAGGAATCAATGTCAAATATCAAAAAGATTGGTTATGGGCATCAGCAGGTATTTTCTCTCAAGAAATAAAAAGTTCCGAAGAAAGAGTAAATGTTGAGGACAATAACAAAGATTATGGACGTAGTACAGGTTTGTCTTATACAGCAAAATTAGGTCTTCGCCCATTCCGTAATAAACCTTACAATCTAATATTTACATCTGGAATTTCTTATAGAGAACCCAAAACTGACGTAAGCACCGGAGATTATGGTAGTGCAAGAATAAGTTCGAGGAACTCCACCTCTGTAAATCGTAAGAAATATCTTGACACAGATGATATAGAAGGTGTAGATCATCAATTGCTATTTACTGGTGAAATTTCTGGACTTTATAAAGGCTTTAGATTTGAGTCAGCTTACACAGGAGATAAATTTTGTATGGAGAACAGCATTAATGAATCCTACAAATATTTTTGGGGATATATGGTTCAAGCAAGTTATTTGCTTTTCGGAGGTAATCAACGTTATGATTTCGCAGGAGGTAAATTTACTAGAGTAGATCCTGGAAAGGATTGGGGTGATTTAGAATTATGTGCTAGATATGATTATCTAGACTTAAATAATTCCAACATATATGGAGGATCAGCAGAAGCTTACACTATAGGATTAAACTATCATGTAAATAGCAATATCAAAATAATGCTTAATTACCAATATAACAATAACGATAGATATGCTAATGGTAAGGACAAATTATATGTGGGACACGATATTAACGGTGATCCAACAAAAGACTATACTAGAGTTGCAGAGAAAGATGGAAAAGCTGGTGTAGACTATAGTATGGTATCTATGAGAATACAAGTAGCATTCTAAATATAGTTCCTAAAGATTAGAATAAACAAAAAAGATATATAGTTTTATATCAATTATAGTAAATAAAAGAAATTGGATATAGTAATTACATTTCCTTTAATAGTAAACAAAAGGATGTATAGTTATAATCCCCTTAAAATTAAAATAAAATGAAGAATATATATATATTATTATTTGCCCTAGTAATAGGCTTAGTATCATGTGTGGATGACGATATGTATCCTAATGCAGATCAACCTCAACCAGAAGAACCTGATCAACCAGAAGAACCTGTAGCTATAGATTATTCTGTTATAATATTAAACGAATTAGATGGGAATCAGAAGTTTATAGAACTATATAATTCGGGAGAAACAGATATAGATCTTAGTGGATGTTATATTGAAAAAGATGAAGAAAAAAATTGGACAGCAAATGGTATTACTCTAAAAGCTGGAGAATACTTACTATTATGGGGAGAAGATGCAGTAGCAGAAGGAGAAGATCATGAAGGATACGATGCTAAATTGGTATTTAACAGTGGTCTATCAGCTAAAAAAGATGTTAAAATAGAACTATTTGACCCAAACGGTGAATCCATTTCTAAATTTGATCTTACAAAAGAAGATGATAGAGATGAAGAAAATTCTTATAGCCGTAATGCAGACAAACTTTGGTACTACGCAACTCCAACACCTGGGACAGCTAATATTGATGGTACAACAAAAGTTTTGACAGTTAATTAATAAATACACACTTATAAAAATTAAAATGGGAAAATTAAAAATTGGAGAAATCTCAAAACCTCGTTTTGAATTCCGTTCATTCGGACAAGATTTCAGTGCAGAGCACAAGAAAATGGCAAGATTATCAACACCAGTTCCAGAGAAAGTATGGGAAAGAAGCAGTGATGAAATATACATACTATCGAGAACTAATGATAAAAATAATACCAAAATTCGAGATGGTAAAATGGATATCAAGACTTATGTTCAGACAGTAGATGGACTAGAACAATGGAACCCATTAATGAAAGGAGAATTTCCTATTTCAGCAAAAGTCCTTAAGGATGATGTATTTCCAGCATTTATGGTTAAGGCTCCAGAATTCACAAAGAATTCTTATTCATTTGATGAATTTCTAGCTATGGTAAATGAGAATCCTGACCTTCAAGCTGTAAGAGTACATAAACAACGCTATGGTTACATGGTAAACAATACTATCTGCGAATTTGGAAATGTGCTTATTAATGGTGCAAAAGTTGAAACAATTAACTCAGAATCAACAGAACTAGAAGATATACAAAAAACAATAGCAGATGTAGGTCTTCAGGGAGTTGAAAATATCAACTATTTACAAGCAATTAAACGCATAATAGGAATGAGTAACAAAACTTTAGCAAACTAATATCATGGCACAAGAAATAGAACGTAAATTTTTAGTAAAAGGAGATTTTAAATCCTCTTCTATAAAAGCATTAAGAATTACTCAGGGATATCTTTCCTCTGTACCAGAACGTACAGTGAGAGTAAGAATTAAAGGAGAAAAAGGCTATATTACTATTAAAGGAATAGGTAATGCAAGTGGTGCTAGTAGATTTGAATGGGAAAAAGAAATTCCAACCCAAGAAGTTAAAAGTCTTCTTGAACTATGTGAACCAGGAATAATTGATAAAACCCGCTACTTAGTAAAGGCTGGAAAACATACCTATGAAGTAGATGAATTCTACGGAGATAATGATGGCCTTACAGTTGCTGAAGTAGAACTTACGGATGAAAACGAGGATTTCATCAAGCCTCAGTGGCTAGGGGAAGAAGTAACTGGAGATAGTAAATATTTTAATTCTATGTTAATGAAAAATCCATATAAGAACTGGGGAAAATAATATAGAAAACAACGTTATCGGCAAATCTCAGGTATTTGCTGATAACGTTATAATAACACATTGCTTGCTTTTGAAGCACAATTCTCATAAATAAGCATAAATTAATAATATACCATAATAATAAGAATATGGAAGAGCAAGACAAAACTGTAAAGTTTGATCCATTAGATATGAACAACTATAAAATAGAGAAACTTCCAAAGATGGAGAAATCCGGATTTGAAAAGTGGATGGCATTATTAGGTGCTCCTATCGCTATAATAGTATTTGTTTTACTATATTTTGTAATAGATATAGATTTTATAAATAATCTAGATACAACGCATCTTGGTAAAATTGCATCACAAAGGCTGGCAGATATTGGAAATGAAAGGTTTCAAAGAATAAATTATGCAATGCTTGCTATTTTCGCAGGAGCAATTGTACTATGGATTACTGAAGCAGTTCCTAATTATTTAACTTCCCTATTTCTTATACTAGGCATGGTACTAACTAACGTAACAACTGATAAAGTTGCATACGCACAATTGGGACATCCTGTTATGTGGTTAAATATTTTGTCATTCGTATTAGCAAGTATGTTAATAAAAACTCGTGTAGCAAAAAGATTTGCTCTATGGTTTGTACTTAGATTTGGTAAGAATGCTACTTGGGTTATATTTAGTTTCGTCATAATAAATCTTATACTATCTGCATTTATTTCAGCAACAACGGCTAAGGCTACTATTTTATTGCCCATTTTTATGGTTGTAGCAGCCATATATGGGGCAGAAGGAGGAGATAAAAGAAATAATTTTGGACGTAATTTAGTGCTTCAAAACTTGTTCCAAATCAATATAGGAGCTAGTGGATTTATTACTGGTTCCGGAGCAAATTTACTTGCAGGCTCAATGATTGCAGGCGCCATGGGTTGGGAACTATTTAGCTATCAAGATTGGTTTGTTGCTTCTTTCCCTTTAGCCCTTATATTAATTGTAATTGCTTTTTTTATAGGAACTAAAATTATTTTTCCACTTAAAGCATCCGAAAAAACGCCACAAGTAGCTGGAGGAATGGAATATCTTAGAAAGGAGCTTAAGTTAATGGGTAGTATGAAGGTGGAAGAATATAAAGCAATTGCTATTTTTATAGGAGTACTTGCCATGTGGGCCACAGATAAAGAACACGGGATAAACCAAACCACAGTAGCTTTTATTGGAGCTGTAATTGCATTAATGCCTAAAATTGGAGTAGTTAAATGGAATGATGTTGACATACCTTGGCACCTTATGCTATTCTCTGCTGGAGCTTATACTTTAGGAGCAGGACTTAGTGCTACTGACCTTCCTTCAACTATGGTTGATGCGTCTTTTGATTCACTTGGCATTGGTAATGATACACCTTATTGGGCTTTGTATATGATACTTACAGCTTTAATGATATTTAGTGCAATTTTCTTTCAATCGAAAACTATGAGAGCCTTAATATTTGTACCAATAGCAATTGGAGTTGCTCAAAAATTTGGATATAATATTATGAGTTTAGCATTCCCTGTAGCTCTACTTATTGAACACGTATATGTATTACCATTTAATAGCAAGCCTGCTGCATTACTCTATACCACAAACCATTACAGTTGGAGTGATACATTTAAATTCGGATTTACTATGATGGTTATATCATGGTTTATGATGTTAATATGGGGAGAAACTACTCTACATTGGTTAGGTTACACAAATAGTTTATTCTTTTAATTTCTTTGTCAAATAAATTATTATTTATATCTTTAGATAAGTAAATTTAAAAATATGATTAAAGTTGATACAAAAGTTCATGATAAATTTTCTGTAGAATTTAAAGTAGGATTTATACCACAGAACAAAGGATGCGATAATGATTTTAAAATCAATACATGGATTTTTGTGCCCAATAGTTTAGATATTAATCCAAGTAATTATGGTAAAGATCAATTCTATAGGGACGTTAAATCTAATATTAGACTTATTACCCCCCAAGTAGAACTTAAAGACATAATCACTAATAATGAATCACCATTTCAAAAACTAAAGAAGAACGTAAACGCATACATATATGAGAATTCTGATATCAATTATACAAAGTATGAATATCATGTAAAAATGTTTGCAGCAATTTGTAAAAGTTCCATAAGAAATAAAACTCATGAGATAACATCCTCTAATGACATAAGCTCTATTATAGTCCTAGCTCAAGATTATATTTCTAATATAGTTAATATTATAGCTACTTATAGAGATTTTATTCATTCCTTAAAATTTAAAAATCAAAATGATAAAAGTCCCTTAATGTTTGCAGATGAATTTTTATCTCAGATAATAGATTCTTATGTATTAAGAGTAGTTAATAAGATTTCAATTTTAATAAAAAAAACCAAACACAGTACAATATATCCAGATGACACTAATGAGAAATTACTATCAATAAACAAAGAATTATTGGATTTTCTTGTAAAAGAAAAAAACTACAAAAAAGAACATCACTATTTTTATATTAGAGAAGATGATGAAAACAATAATAGATATGTAATATTTAGACATGGACTTCTCAAAAAGTTTATAGAGAGTGACATGTATATAAAATTAAATAAAAAAGAAGATGGTTTTGCTCTTAAACAAGTTCTCTATGGAACTGCAGCTGGATTAGCCATGGTATTTGCCACTATTATAGCATTTTCTTTTAAATGGAGATATGGAAGTGTTTCTCTTCAACTATTTATAGCCCTTGTGGTAAGCTATATCTTTAAGGATAGGATGAAGGAATTGATGAGATATTATTTATCCGACAAACTGCAATCCCAATATTTTGACGACAAGGCTGATATTAAGATTTCTAGCAGTAAAGTTGGATGGGTCAAGGAAGCTGTGACTTTTACAAAAGAAAAGAATATGCCTGAAGAGATCATTAATATTAGAAATCGTTCAAGTTTACTTCAATATGAGAATGAAATATTCGACGAAAAGATAATACTTTATCGTAAACAAGTATTTTTAGATGGGAAAAAACTAGCAAAACATAACGCTTATAAAACAAATGGATTAAACGACATACTACGTCTTCATATGAATAGATTTGTACAAAAAACAGATAATCCAATAATCAATCTAAAATTTATAAATAAGGAAAATAAAATTGCTAATACAAAGGCTCAAAAAATTTATTATATTAATGTCATTATGCAATTTGTATATAATAATCAATTGGAGTATAAACGTTTTCGCATAGTACTTCTTCGTACCGGCATATTAGAAGTACAAACCGAAGAAGAGATAAATTCCTGCAGAATATAATACATATTATAGTTATATTTAGTATTTATTAGGTCTTTATGAATTTTTTCATATAATATAAGGTATGTTTTTTGCAATATTAAAAAACTCATAGCCCCAACTAAACCAATAAAGATTAAAATATGATTAAAGTTGACGCAAAAATTCATGATAAATTTTCCGTTGAATTCAAAGTCAGTTTTTTACCACAGAATAAAGCTTGTAGTAATAATTTCAAAACGAATACATGGATATTTATTCCCAATAGTCTAGATATAAATTCTAGCACCTATGGGAAAGATCAATTTTATAGAGATGTAAAATCAAATATTCGCTTAGTTACTCCTCAGTTTCTATTTAGTGACATTACTGATAATGGATCTATACCATTTGAAAAATTCAAGAAAAGTGTAGAAAAATACTTAAACAAACCCACCGAAGAAAATAAGATAAAATATGAATATCACACCAAAATGTTTGCTGCTATATGTCACAGCTCTGTAAGAAATTCTACGAATAAAATTGCCTCATCAAAGAAATCTCAATCTACGATAAAACTATGTCAAGAATTTATTCAAAATTTGGAAGATATAACTAAAAAATATAGGGACTTTATTCATTCATCTGAATTTCAAAATAAAGAAACTAGGCATCCTCTTAGATTTGCAGATGAATATCTAACTCAAATATTTGATATATACGTATATAAAGTAATTAGGAAAATAAAGAGAAGTCTCAAAAAAATTCGTTCTAAAGAAAGTTATTCAGAAGAAACTTATAAAGAATTTCATAATGTTTATGACAGGATTAAGGCTTTCCTTATAAATGAGAAAAAATATAAAAAGGCCAATAATCATTTCTACATCAAGAGTAATGATGAGAATAATAATAGATACGTAATATTTAGACATGGAGCTCTTAAAAAATTTGTAGAAAGTGACATGTATATCAAACTGAATAAAAAGGAAGATGGTTTTGCTATAAGACAATTGTTTTATGGTATAGCTGCAGGCTTAGCCATGATTTTTGCCACAATAATAGCATTCTCTTTTAAATGGAAATTTGGAAGTGTATCCACTCAACTTTTTATAGCCCTAGTCATCAGCTACATACTCAAGGATAGAATAAAAGAATTAACTAGATATTATTTTTCAGATAAATTAAACACAAGATTTTATGATGATAAAGCAAATATAAATATCTCTCATGATAAAGTTGGTTGGATAAAAGAATCCGTTGACTTTACCAAAGAAAGAAATATGCCTAAGGAAGTAATAAGCATCAGAAATCGATCTAGTCTATTGGAATATGAAAATAAGATTTTTAATGAAAAAATTATATTTTATAGAAAACGTGTATTTTTAGATGGAAAAGAACTTGCAAAACACAGTACCTACAAAACAAATGGAGTTACAGATATTATGCGTTTATACATGAATAGATTTATTCAAAAAACAGATAATCCAACTGTAAATATGAATTTTATAAACGATGATGATGATATAGACTCCACAAAAACACAGAAAATCTATTATATTAATATAGTAATGCAGTTTATCTATAATGACCAAGAAGAATATAAACGTTTCAGAATAGTATTAGTACGAAGTGGTATTCTCTCCATAGAATCAGATGAAGAGATAAACTCATGTACTATTTAAATTTATTATTAAAATTCTACATTAGAATATTTAAACATTTTCAAAAGTTTTAGTATTAAAATAGTAGCAAAATATGTATCTCGTATTTTAAATTATCGTATATTTGAGTATTATTAATATTCAAAATTTAAAGGTATGAAAAGTTCAAAAGTATTTATTATTTTAATTATGTTGATATCGCCTTTGTTATTTTCTTTTACTATTACAAATTGTAGTAGTTTTCGTTACATTCAAGGAGAAGGTGATGTCATAACCAAAGAATTGACACTTAAAGAATTCAATAAAATAAATATATCATGTCCATGTGATGTAAAAGTAACTTACGGAAATACCCAAGAAGTAATGATATCGGGTCATCTAAATATAATTAATATGATGAAAATATATGTAGCTAATAAGACCCTAAATGTAGATTTAAAAAATGGAAATTATAGAAATTTAAAACTCAGTATGAAAATAATCATACCAAATCTAGTAGGCGCAAAATCATCTGGTTCAGGAGACATTGTAATTAAAGACTTCTCTAATCAGGAAAGCATTAATACTAGTTCAAGTGGGAGTGGAGATCTGGAATTAAATAATCTAAAAGATATAAGAAACCTAAAAATAAGAACAAGTGGAAGTGGAGATATTTATCTAAATAAAATATCTAGTACAGAGAATGCAAATATAACTACAGGTGGAAGTGGGGACATTCTAATAAATGATATTCAAAACCTAATTAATATGAAAATTAGTGTAAGTGGATCTGGAGACATTAAAAGTTCTGAAAACATCAGTCAATTAACTAATTTAGAACTTCGTATATCTGGCTCTGGAGATTACTCTGGTTATAATATAGTATGCGAAAATTGTACTATCATGACATCTGGATCTTCAGATTGCAAAGTTTATGCTACTAAGAACCTTCGTATAAGAACAAGTGGAAGTGGAGACGTTAGCTATAAAGGTCAACCCCATATAGACTTCTCTGCTAGTGGAAGTGGACATATTTCTCAGGCAGATTAATTTTGTAAATAAATTAAATAAATAATAATAAGGCTCAGTATATATCTAGTACTGAGCTTTATTAGCATTAAGGAACTTTTTACTAAACAATAAAAGACCTATAAAACACAAAAGACCATTTACTATTAATATCTCAAAACCAAACTTATATCCCCAGAATAAATCTTCCGAGAATAAATTCAATAGATAAGATAAAGCTGGTGAAAGTATACATATAACTGGTATCATACGTGGATTAACCTTACGTTTTGATAAGGCTCCAAATGCGAACAAACCCAGGATAGGTCCATAAGTATAACCCACAGCCTTAAATACAGCCATAACTACACTACCATTATTTAATTCGTGGAATAATGCAATAACAAAAAACATAAGTAGAGAAAATGCCAAATGTACTTTTACCTTTTTTCTTCTAGTGGTAGTATTATTTATATCCAATTTTAGAAAATCTAGACAAAAAGAAGTTGTAAGGGAAGTTAAGGATGAATCCACAGATGAATATGCAGCCGCAGTTATTCCTAGTAAAAATATAATGCCTGCAAAAGTTCCAAAATAATTTAACGATAGTAGTGGAAATAAATCGTCAGTTTTTCTTGGTATAGCTATACCCTTACTCTCACAATATATATAGAGTAATGACCCTAATGCCAGAAATATTATATTAGAAATCATAAATAAACCTGAAAATGATAACATATTTATCTTGCCATCTTTTAAAGTTCTACATGTTAAATTTTTTTGCATCATATTCTGATCCAAACCATTAATAGCTATTGTTATTGCTATACCAGATATTATTTGTTTCCAAGTGTTTTGTCCTGAACGCCAATCAAAATCGTAAATTTTGGTTAATGAGCTTTCCTTTATTGAATTAATGGCTGAACTTATATCAAATCCTAATTCTCTACATACTATATAAATTGTAAGCACTATTGAGGCTAACATAAATATGGTTTGAAGAGTATCTGTCCAAATAATAGTCTTTATACCACCCTTAGCCGTATAAATATATACTAGACATAAAGTTATAAAAACAGTTACAATAAATGGAATATGTAAAGAATTAAAAATTGCTATTTGAAGTACTCCCACAACTAAAAATAATCTAAATGAAGCCCCTATTAATTGTGAAAGCATAAAAAATAAAGATCCTGTAAGTCTAGCGTTTTCTCCCATCCTAATACCCAACCAGGAATATATTGATACTGATTTTAACTTATAGAATATTGGGAGAATAATAAGTCCTATTATAATATAACCTATACAATTCCCTAATACTACCATTAAATATGTCCAACCAGTATTGCCAACCTCCCCAGGTATAGAAATAAAAGTTACACCTGATAGGGACGTCCCTATCATTCCAAATGCAACAAGATACCATGGAGAACTTCTATTAGCATTAAAAAAAGTAGCGTTATCGCGTTTTTTAGAACTTATAAATGAAATTATGATTAATACTATAAAATAAGAAATAAGAATTATTGCAACTAAACTGGTATCCATTTTATTTATTTCGAGAATTAGAAACACACAAATTACTACCTAAAGTATTAATTTAGTAGTAATAGCATTCAAAATTAATATTTTTTTTTAATTTTGTAGGCGAAATAAGAATTTAAATAGCTATGGAATACAACTTTAAAGAAATTGAACAAAAGTGGCAAAATTATTGGAAAGAAAATAATACTTATAAAGTAGAAAAAGATAATTCCAAGCCTAAATTTTATGTACTAGATATGTTCCCTTACCCCTCAGGAGCTGGACTTCACGTAGGTCATCCACTGGGATATATAGCATCTGATATCTATTCACGTTATAAAAAATTAAAGGGATTTAATGTATTACATCCTATGGGCTATGATGCTTACGGACTCCCTGCAGAACAATATGCTATACAAACAGGTCAACATCCTGCGATTACAACTGAAAAAAATATTGCTAGATATAGAGAACAATTAGATAAAATAGGTTTTTCGTTCGATTGGAGTAGAGAAGTCAGAACTTGTGATCCCAATTATTATAAGTGGACTCAAAAAACATTTATCTTAATGTTTGAACATTGGTTTAACAATGAAAGTCAAAAAGCAGAGCCCATAACAAAACTTGTTGAAATATTTGAAAAAGAAGGAAATAAAAATATAGTTGCTGCATGTTCAGAAACTCCAATGTTCAGTGCAAATGATTGGAATTCTATGAATGAAAAAGAACAACAAACAATTCTTCTTAACTATAGAATTGCTTTTCTTTCTGACACAATGGTTAACTGGTGTCCTAAATTAGGAACAGTATTGGCAAATGACGAAGTTAAAGGTGGATTATCTGTAAGAGGAGGCTTTCCTGTTGTTCAAAAGAACATGCGCCAATGGTCTTTAAGGGTATCAGCATATGCACAAAGATTATTAGATGGATTAGATAATCTTCAATGGTCAGATTCATTAAAAGATATTCAAAGAAATTGGATAGGTCGCTCTAGAGGTGCAGATGTATTATTTAATGTTAAAGATTCTGATACTGTATTAGAAGTCTTTACAACTCGTCCAGACACTATCTATGGAGTCAGTTTTATGGTATTAGCTCCAGAGAGTGATTATGTTAAATTACTTACAACTAAAGAACAATCTGAGGAAGTAAAAACATATTTGGAATATGTTTCTAAACGTACAGAAAGAGAACGTCAAAGTGAAATCAAAACTGTTACAGGTGTATTCTCTGGTTCTTATGCTATAAATCCTTTTACAAAAGAAGCTATTCCAGTTTGGATTAGTGAATATGTACTTAGCGGATATGGAACAGGAGCTATTATGGCTGTTCCAGCTCATGATAATAGGGATTATGCTTTTGCTAAGAAATTCAAACTTCCCATAATACCAGTAATTGATAATGGAGAAGGATGCGATTTATCTGAAAATTCCTATGATGCAAAGGCTGGGAAGATGATTAATAGCGGAAATCTTAATGGCATGGAAGTCAAGGAAGCTATAGAATTTATTGCAGGCGAGATTGAAAAGAAAGGAATAGGTAAGACAAAAGTTAATTATAGACTTAGAGATGCCATATTTAGTCGTCAACGCTATTGGGGCGAACCTTTTCCTGTATATTATAAAGACGGAATGCCCTACATGCTAGATGAGAAAGAACTTCCTCTGGAATTACCTGAGGTTGATAAATATCTACCTACTGAAGATGGAGAACCCCCATTAGGAAGAGCTAAAAACTGGAAAACTAAAGAGGGATATGCTCTTGAACTAAATACAATGCCTGGATTTGCAGGCTCTTCTGCCTACTATTTAAGGTATATGGATGCACGTAATGCTAATGCTTTAGTAGGGAAAGAAGCAAATGAATATTGGAGAGATGTAGACTTATATTTAGGAGGAGCTGAACATGCTACAGGACATCTTATCTATTCTAGATTCTGGAATAAATTTCTATACGACTTAGGTCTTGTATGCGAACCAGAACCATTTAAAAAGCTTATAAATCAAGGAATGATTCAAGGTCGTTCCAACTTTGTATATAGAATAATAGGTAGCAATAAATACGTTTCTTATGGTCTAAAAGATAGTTATGAAACAACAGAAATTCATGTTGATGTAAATATTGTTCATAATGACATATTAGATATTGAAGCATTTAAGAACTGGATGCCTGAATATAAAGATGCAGAATTCATTCTTGAAGATGGTAAATACAGATGTGGATATGCTGTTGAAAAAATGTCTAAGTCTATGTTTAATGTAGTTAATCCAGATAATATTATTGCAGAATATGGAGCAGATACTTTAAGACTTTACGAAATGTTCTTAGGCCCTTTAGAAGCTTCCAAACCATGGGATACTAAAGGTATTGATGGTGTGTATAAGTTTTTAAAGAAATTCTACAGGTTATTTGAAGTTGATGATAAATTCTGTGTAAGTGAGGATAAGCCCTCTAAAGCAGAGCTTAAAGTACTTCATAAAACTATAAAGAAAATTGAATTCGATATAGAAAATTTCTCATTTAATACTTCTATACCTGCATTTATGATATGTACTAACGAGTTATTTTCACTTAAATGTAATAAAAGAGCGATATTGGAACCTCTTGTTATCTTAATGGCTCCATACGCACCTCATTTAGCTGAAGAACTATGGCACAAACTAGGACATAAAACAAGTGTAACTTGTGCTGTATTCCCTAAGTATGAAGAAAAATATTTAGTTGAAGATGAATTTGAATATCCTATTTCTTTTAATGGAAAAGCTAGATTCAAAATGTCCTTTCCAGCTACAGCCTCCAAAGAGGAGATAGAAAAAGCTGTATTAAACCATGAAAAAACTCAAAAATGGATTGAAGGTATGAAAGTTCGAAAAATTATTATAGTTCCTAAGAAAATTGTGAATATAGTAATTGGAAAATAATAATTGAAAAATAAAATCTAAAAAATCCAGATTTAGTTTACACAATAGTGTTATACGTTAATCTGGATTTTTTTGTACTAATTCCGCAAATTATTTATAATTTTAAATCTACTACACTAATTTGAGACAATATTTTATTAATTCCATCCTTGTCATATTCCTCTTCACTTTTAGGCTCTAGATTAGAAACAGGCATCTCATGAACTACCCAAAATAATGATCCTTTCCCTTTTTCTGAAGTCAATCCTATCTTTCCACCATTTCTCTCTGTTATTGCTTGACATATAGCCAACCCTAGGCCCGTACCAGATTCTATATCGTTTAACTTCATATATCTCTTAAAAACTTTCTTTTGATCTTCTTTTGAAATACCAACTCCTGTATCTTTAACATAGATAACTAAATATTTATCTACATATATTATTCCTAGTCTTATATAACCTTCACGTGTAAATTTATTTGCATTGGTAATAAAATTAGATATTAATTGAGTCAATTTCATTTTATCCATATGCAAATCAAAGCTGTTATATGGAAAATCTATTATTAATTTTACATCTTTAGCTTGGAATAAATAATCAAATTGATGTTTTAGCTCTTCTACATAAGATACTAAATCAAAAGTTTGAAAGTGCATGATCATTGTACCTGTTTCCCACTGAGTTATATCTAAAATTTCCGATATTAGTCTCAACATTTGTTCATTACTAAAATATATTGCATTTACATATTCTTTCATTTCTTCTACATCTTTACAATTCTGAAGAAGTTCACTAAAACCTAGAATAGCATTTAAGGGAGTTCTGATATCATGACTCATATTGGCTAAAAAATTAGACTTCAACCTATCTGATTTTTCTGCTTTTTCCCTTTCTTTTACCAAATCATCTATGTCATTTATTTCTGTAACTATATAAGATTTTCTTCCTTTTTTAACCAAAGATTTACGAACAATGGAATTAAATAGACTGGAGTCTTTCCTTGTTATTAATACTTGATCATTATAGGGCTCTTCCGTTTCAGCAACTATTCTATCTATTTTGTGATCATGGTTGTAAAGATATTCATCATCACTTTTATTAAAGAACTTAACAAGATTCTCTCCAAAAAGCTCTTTAGAAGAATTATTTTGATAATTCAGTTTAAAATCATCATTTACACTATAAATATTGACAGGAAAAGGTAAATCATCAAGTATCATATTTAAATATTTTTTCTGAACGAAAAGACCCACCTTTTCTTTTTTTAATAAAAAATACAAGATTATACCTATAACTACCATAATTAAACACACTATGGCTATGGCTATTTGTATTATTATAATATCTTTATTTTGATTTTGAATTTCGGATAAAGGGAACCATTTATTTTTAATATCATTCAAAGTTCCATCCGATATGGCAATGAATAATTGTTTATTTATATCCTCCAATAGTTGCTTATCATAACAAGCAAAAACATTAGCAACTGGATTTAAGTGAAGATCAATTATCCTATATTTCTCTCTATCAAAGCCATATTCTGAATTGTTTAAATAATAAGTGAATTGCTGCTTATAACCAAGTACAGCATCACATTCTTTATTTAGCATTTTCTTAATACTACATTCTAATTCTCCCCATACAATAGAAGAGGGATGAGCTCCATATAAACTAAAAACATTCCAAACATCCTGAATTGAAGAATCATCAAGCAGCTCTTTATCAACATAATGATCTAGATTACTATTAAAGTATTTACATTGTGGAGATGCTAGTTTAGATACAAATAAGCGTTTTCTATTAATATCTTTAACACTCCTTATATCAGAAGACTTTAAGACTAGTAATGAATAATTGGTATAATATTCAGTATAACTCAACAAAAACTTATTATCATCAAGAGAAGCTGGGACATAATTCAATAAGATATCAGTCTTTTTATCTAGAAATTCATTATATGCCTTACTCCATTTTTTCAATTTAAATGTATGTTTTAAATTAAGTCGAGTAAGTATTGTATCCATTAGCTCAGCACCAAAACCTGAGGGTTTATTTTCAATATTCATAAATTGGAATGGAGGAGAAGAACTTGAACCTGAAACTATAATAGTCCGTAAATTACTATCATCGTCTTTCTGAACTTCAGAAACATCATATGCTTTTGAAGTCAAAGAAGACAATAAAAATAATAAAATAAAGACCTCTTTTATTACAACTATTATATTCATACTATTTCTTTTTATTGGAATGCTTATTTATATTATGATTTTGAAGATTTTCCTCTTCTAAAGAATGAAGAGAAAGCTGTCCTTTTCCATTAGATTCAAACCACAATCCATCTTTTCGCATATTTAATATCTCCATTATATAACGTGAATCAAAATTATTACATTTTTTACAATCCAATGATTTTCCTTTTACATCTATAGAAAACCAAAATAAAGAACCCTTATTTACCCTCGAATATAAACCAATAGATGATTTTAAATATTTTATATATTCTTTACAAATTGATAAACCCATTCCAGTCCCAGATACAAAAGAATTAATCTTGGAGAACTTACTAAATATAGTTATCCATTTCTCCCTTGCTATGCCCTTTCCTGTATCTTTTACATAAAATATAAGATTATCCTCTAATTTAAAATAGCCCAATCTTATTTCTCCTTTACTTGTGTTTTTTATAGCATTACTCAATAAATTATGTAATAAAGAATACATGAATGATTGGTCTACACTAATTTTAAAGAAATCATAACTTTTATCAAATATTATCTTTACGTCTTTCTCTTTAGTAATCAGGTATTTTTCTTTATCTATACTATTTAGAATCATACCATTCAACTCCACTCTTGTTGGCAAAAATTTAAATGTACCTGATTCTAACTTTGCAAGTAATAATATGTCATTAACTATAATATTTAATACTATACAGTTGGTATATATTATGTTTAAATATTCCTTTCTTTGAGTTTCTGTATCAAGGTCAAATAGTAGTTCACTAAATCCTACAATAGCATTTAAGGGAGTTCTAACCTCATGACTAATATTTCTCAAAAATTCTTGTTGAAGTATATTATCCTTTTTAGCCTTTTCCCTCGCATTTATAAGGTCAGTTACATCTGTATTTACTACCAGAATAAATTCATCAACCCCATTAGTTACATATTTTTTATAGGTGAGTATATTTATAATAGAATTGTCATTTAATCTAACTTTCCCTTCTACAACATACTGTTTCTTATCTATAAAAATTTGTTTATTTATCTCTCTAGCTCTGGATGAATCTTCAAAGCTATTAGTACATTCTTCTACTGATAGATTTTTACTAATCAAGGATTTAACATTATCATTGCAAAAAAACAATTTATCATCTCCCTTTTTTATCAAGTATATAAAACCAGATAAATTATTAATTATATCCAATAAATATTTAGATTCATTTAGTTTATCTCTTCTGGCCTTCTTTATAAAAAACCTAATTATATACATGATTATTAAAGATAAAACCAATATAAATAATGAGAATTTGAGGATTTTTATTAGAAAGATATTCATAATTTTATCCTCTGTTTTCCCAAACCATTTATTTCTAATTTTATCTATGGAACCATCTAAATTTAACTCATACAAGGCTTTGTCTATATGAGTTATTAAACTTCTATTATTACGTGAGGAAACAAAAGAAAATGGATATTTTTCTATATCCATTCTAAGAATTTTATAATCGTCACTATTATCTTGTTTACTTAAAACATTTCGGAGTATGATGTCAAAACCCATCATAGCATCATAACTCCCATTTTGTAAAGAATCAAAACCTTCATTATAGGATTTATAGATAAAAGCATTAGAAGGATCTACGATATTTAAGTTATCCCTAAAATAACCCATATGATGACTTATCAATAGGCGTTTATCTGTTAAATCTGAAATACTAAATATTTTACTAGATTTAGGTATTATTATAGAATTATGTAAGTATAAATAGGGAAGTGAACATTTACCATAAAAAAAAGGTCTAAAATTCTGTCCACTAATTAAAAGATCAGCTTTAGCTGAGTAAAAAAGATAATTGCATTTACTTATAGAGGTAAGAATAATTTTGTAACGAGATATTCCTATTTTTTCTAATACTCTTTTACAAATATCTACACTGTAACCATCTGGTAGTCCTCTATCATTAATAAATTCTAAAGGAGCTCTATCCTCCACACCTACTATGAGAAGTGAATCCTTTAAATTCTCTAAAGATGACCTAAAATCGTATTTATCAGACAAAATATTGCCTACGTTATCCATTAAAGAAATATCTAGATATTTATTAGATAGATTAATAGAATCTAATCCTCTACAATATTTACTGAACATTATGGAAAAAAGAAAACAATAAATAAAAAAAATTCGGTTAGATTTTTTCACTATAAATAAATAATTACTGATTAACTTAATAAAAGACAAATATATAAAAAATTAATTTTTAAAACTACATATTAAAAATTAATACGATTTTTTCCCCGTAATTATTAATTGAATTTAGTCTGTCTTGATATACTCATAAGGTAAGTTTATAATAATATTTTAAATATAAAGTTATTTTTAATATTAAATAATCTTAACAATAGTATAATTTTAAGAGAGAGTTGTATGTATACAATATATAGAGAAATTTCACAATTTCTTAAAAAATATTAATATATTCTTATTATTAATCCTAAAATCAAAATGATTTTTTACTTTTGTAGTCAGTAAAAATTTTAATATATATATCTACTATGGAATGGTATTTGAAAGTTTTAAGTAATTATTTAAATTTTAAAGGAAGAGCTCGTAGAAAAGAATATTGGATGTTCATATTATACAACATTATATTTTCTATAATAATAATCTTGGTAGAAAATATGCTAGATTGGAATTTTCATATAAGTGTGGGAGAACTACCTGAAGTAAAAGTCGGAATAGTTTCAACCATATATAGTTTGCTAATACTTATACCATCTCTAGCAGTTATGACAAGAAGATTACACGATATTGGAAAAAGTGGATTATGGATATTTATACTATTTGCTCCCTATTTAAGTTTTATTTTCTATTTTAATATTCAAATTTTTAATGGAGTTTATTCCTTCTTAACTGTTATTTCCTACTTTATATTTATACGTTTCTTATTGACAAATAGCTCTCCAGGAACAAATAAATATGGGGAAAATCCTAAAGAAATAAATTAGTACGAATGTCCTCCTCCTTGAATTTCTTCTTCACTTATTTTTTTACTATTAACAGCTCTCCAAGTGTACCAAATAATTCCCACAATAAATGGTATTAATAATGACATATAACTCATTACAACTAATGTAAACCTACTCGAACTTGCATTAAATATTGTAAGCGAACTATTTAAATCACTTGAGGAAGGATAAAAAGCCGTATTATTATATCCAGCGATTAAGAAAAGCATTAAAACTGTAATTATAGTTCCTACCCCAGTAAACCATATACTTTTAGTATTAGCTTTTCTTATACTTATAAAAATCCCATATAACACTGCTAATACACCAACTAAAAATAAAATTCCAAGCAATGGCATGTCTATAAAGTTATGAAAATATTTATAATGTTCCATAAACACATTTCCCATATTATCAACAGCAAATCCATATTTTAAAAATAGCATTGCTAAAAAAGTTAAAAAGAAAATTAAAAACAATATAGAATTAATGATAAGTACTTTAGGAGTTCGTCTAATAATTTTTTCACAATCTACCGAATTTATAAAATAAAGTATTGCTAATACTCTGGATAAAAAGAAGACAGCAAAACCTAAACATAAATTTTGTATATTAAATGCAGCTTCAATTCCACGAAAAGAATTACCCCACCTTACATGATTTAAAGCATTTAAGCTAAAATCTGAGCCTGTAAAAAAAGTAGCTACAGCGGTTCCTATAAATATTGTTGCAATCAAACCATTTATATAAAGCATTGTTTCATAAGTCTTTTGACCTAAAAAATTACCCTTTTTAGTCCTAAACTGATAACTAACAGCCTGAATAACAAAAGAGAAAAGAATAATCATCCATACCCAATAAGCTCCTCCAAAACTAGTACTATAAAATAAGGGAAATGAAGCAAAGGAAGCACCTCCAAAGGTTACTAAAGTAGTAAAAGTAAATTCCCATTTACGCCCTATGCTATTTATCAAAATGGTCCTTTCCAATTCATTCTTTCCTAAAGTTCTTATAAGAGTTTGTCCGCCTTGAACAAACATTAAAAAAACGAGTAAAGCACCTAATAGTGACACCAAAAACCACCAATATTGTTGTAATCCTATATATGATATATTTTCAAACATAATTATCCTCCTATTTTTTATTTATTTTAGCTTTAAGTTCTATCCTTTATTATCCCTTAGTTTAGTTTTAGATTCTATTTTCTTTTTATTTTAGATTTAGGTTCTATACTACTTTTAGTTATTTTAAGTTCTATCCTTTTTTTGTCGTTTTAGCTTTAGGTTCTATACCTATTTTTATTTGATTAATTATTATCTTAATATCAGCTACAAGTAGAGCCGTAAATACTAAGGCAAAAAGCATACATGTCAACATAACTGGATATGTCTCTATATGTGTTACGGCTTGAGAGGTAGTCATTAAATCTTGTATAATCCAAGGTTGACGTCCTACTTCAGATATTACCCATCCAGCTTCACTAGCAATATAACTCAGAGGTATAGTGAAAAGAGCTGCCCACAATATACATCTATATTTTTGTAGCATATCTTTCTTTAGTAGGAAGAGTATAATTATAAATAAAATCATAAACCAAATCCCAAGAAAAACCATTAGGTGAAAGGTATAGAAAGATAAAGAAATAGGAGGCACTACTTTAAAAACATTTTCAGATTGTACTACTTTATCCTCAGAAAAATAGCTCCCATATCCAAAATATTTAAAATATTTATTTATCCAATCTTTATCTTCAAATTTAGTCCTTAAAATATCTGATTGTGTAGCATTCCCTTCTTTAATTGCTTGCTTATAATCTAACAAGCTTTGTTGAGCGATATAACCCCTTTCTATCTTATCAAATACAGATATTATATTTTTATTCTCATTTCCATATAATAAATCCTTTATTCCAGGTACAAAGGAATCAAAATGATAATCAGTCAAAAAAGATAAAACTCCTGGAAGTTCTATACTCATAAACATGGGATCTTTATCCATACCTCGTAAAGCTCCATCAACATCCTTAGTTATACCAAAAGCCTTTAAAGGAACCCCATTTCGACCCACAAAATGAGCTTCCATTGCAGCAAATTTCATCGGTTGTGTTCTAGCTATATCTCTAGCTGAAGTATCTCCTGTATATATTGTTAAAACAATTGCAATCAAACCAAATACAGAAGCAATTTTCATACTCCTCTTAGATTCGATTATATGTCTATTTTTTAATAAATACCAAGCACTAACACCTACTACAAATACAGATGCAAGTACAAACGAAGAAAGCATAGTATGTGTAAACTTATTTATTGCAGTAGGAGAAAACAATACAGCCCAGAAATCTACCATCTCATTACGTACTGTATCCGGATTAAATCTCATACCAACTGGATTTTGCATCCACGCATTAGCTACAAGTATCCATAGAGCTGATAGACTAGAACCTATAGCAGTAAGCCAAGTGGATAATAAATGAAATCTTTTACTCACTTTCTCCCATCCAAAAAACATAATTGCTATAAAAATAGTCTCCATAAAGAAAGCCATAATTCCCTCTATTGCCAAAGGAGCTCCAAATATATCTCCTACAAACCAAGAATAATTACTCCAATTTGTACCAAATTCGAACTCTAATATTAATCCTGTAGCCACACCAATAGCAAAATTAACTCCAAAAATCCTCATCCAGAATTTGGTTAGTTTTTTCCACTCCTCATCGCCTGTACGATAATATTTTGTCTCTATAAAAGCTATAATAAAACTTAACCCTAATGTAAGAGGAACAAAAAGCCAATGATACATTGCAGTTAATGCAAATTGGACTCTTGACCAATCAACTAAAGAGAGATTTAAAGAATCAAACATATTAATATTGTTTTAAAATTTATTGATATTAAGCAAATTTACAATTATTTTTTCGGCTGACAAATATGTTCTATAACATAATCAGATTTTTCTTTATCATTTTGATACTCATTTAATATATTAGGAAAAAATAATAATTTCATTACCACAAAAAAGATTAACAATTTTATAAAGATTATAATCCACACCGTACGCCCCCACTGAGGCATATTTTTTATTCCATCTATATATAATCTAAAAAATTTATTCATTTTTTTACAAAATTTTCAACCATTAAACAAATATAGGAATAGTTTTTAAAAAAAAGGATAATCTCTCTTTTTAATTTATTTTTGTTCTTTTTATAAAATTCTTATTATTTTTTCTAAAATTAATAATATTACTTATCTTTAGCATTGCTAAACATTTATGTAAATACGCTACCTATTATTATGGGAATAATTAACAATCGAGACATAAAACTCAAAGACGATTTCTTGAAAGAAATAAAAAAAGGCAGCAAACTATCTATTGCTGCTTCTACTTTTTCCATCTATGCTTTTCAGGTTCTTAAAGAAAAACTTAAAGATATAGACGAATTACGTTTTTGCTTTACATCTCCTACTTTTACAACAGAAAAAGCCTCCAAAGAGAAAAGAGAATTTTACATTCCACGCTTAGAACGTGAACGAAATCTTTATGGTTCAGAATTTGAAGTTAAATTAAGAAATGAACTCACACAAAAAGCTATAGCTCGTGAATGTGCTGATTGGATTAGAAAAAAAGTTAAATTTAAATCAAATATCACAGACCAAAATATGAGTAGTTTTGTTGTATTAGATAATTTAACTTATTCTCCTGTTGATAAATTTTCGACAGATACTTTAGGATGTGAACGAGGGAAATTAGCTTATTCCATGATTAATAAGATTGAACAACCTTATACTCAAGAATATCTTAAGATTTTCAATTCTTTTTGGAATGATAGTAAAATGGTGCAATATGTAACTGACCAGGTACTAGATAATATCACTGCTGCCTACAAAGAGAATTCCCCTGATTTTATTTATTTTGTTATCTTATATAATATCTTTAATGAATTTCTTGAAGATGTTTCTGAAGATGAATTACCAAATGAAGCGACAGGTTTTAAAAATACTTGTATTTGGCAAAAGCTATATAATTTTCAAAAAGATGCAGCCCTATCTATCATTAACAAACTAGAAAAATACAATGGATGTATATTAGCTGATAGTGTAGGTCTTGGTAAAACATTTACATCACTTGCGGTTATTAAATATTACGAGACAAGGAATAAATCAGTATTAGTGCTTTGCCCGAAGAAATTAAGTAATAACTGGAATACATTCAAAGGTAATTATATCAACAATCCTATCCAAAAAGATAAGCTTAGATATGATGTACTATTCCATACAGATTTAACTCGCACAAAAGGGAACTCAAATGGCATTGAACTAAATTTCCTAAATTGGGGAAATTATGATCTTATCGTAATTGACGAATCTCATAATTTTCGTAATGGAGGTAATTTTTCCAGTAAAGAAGACAAAAAAGACAATAGATATATAACTCTTCTTAAAAAAGTAATTCGAGCAGGAGTTAAAACAAAAGTATTGATGCTTTCCGCAACTCCTGTAAATAATCGTTTCATTGATCTAAAAAATCAATTACAGCTCGCATATGAAGGAGAAAGCTCTCTATTAGATGAAAAATTAAATACATCGCGCTCCATTGATGATATATTCAGACAAGCACAAACTGCTTTTAATAAATGGAGCAAATTTGAACCGAATGAAAGAACAACAAATAAACTGTTAGATCTTTTGAATTTTGACTTTTTTGAACTTTTAGACAGCGTTACTATTGCACGTTCTCGTAAACAAATTCAGAAGTATTATGATACCAAAGATATAGGGACTTTTCCTACAAGGTTAAAGCCATTATCATTTAGTCCTCACTTGACAGATCTAAAAGATGCTATTAGTTATAATGATATCTATGAAGAGCTTATGAAGTTGAATCTTAGTTTATATACTCCTTCGCAATATATACTACCAAGTAAACAGGAGAAATATGCAGAATTGTATAATGATAATAAAATCAACATAAATTTTACTCAAGCTAATCGTGAGAAAGGAATTCGCCGTCTTACTGCCATCAGTCTAATGAAACGTTTAGAAAGTTCTGTTTACTCTTTTGCTTTAACCTTAAATAGAATTGATGACAAAATCAATCAGATTATATCTTTGATAGACAATTATAAAGAACAAGATAAAGAAGAAATAAATTTAACAAACATATCTAATGTTGATGACTTTGATGAAGACGACCAGAATATAGATGAATTATTTTCCATAGGTAAAAAAGTTAAGATTGATATAGCTGATATGGATTATACCTCTTGGAAAAAGGATTTAAAAAAGGATGCTGATATACTATATCTACTTCTACTTATGACAAAAGATATTACCCCTCAACACGATATTAAACTTAAGACGCTCCTAAATATTATTAAACAAAAGATAGAACATCCAATCAACAATGGTAATAAGAAAGTATTAATTTTTACAGCCTTTGCAGATACAGCAAAGTATCTTTATGACCATGTTAGTAAATATGTAAAACAAGAATTTAACCTTGATACAGCTATGGTTACAGGCTCTATTAATGGTAAAACCACACTTTCAAAAAAAGTACTAGATTTAAATAGTGTCTTGACTTACTTTTCTCCAGAATCTAAAGGTAGGAACCTAATTACACAAGATAAAGTTTACGATTTAGACATTCTTATAGCTACCGATTGTATATCAGAGGGACAGAACTTACAAGACTGTGATTATCTAATCAACTATGATATACATTGGAATCCCGTACGTATCATTCAGCGTTTTGGACGTATTGATCGTATTGGAAGTAAAAATAAAACTATTCAACTCGTTAATTTATGGCCTGACATTTCTTTAGATGAATATATTCATTTAAAATCAAAGATTGAAACTCGAATGAAGATTGTTGACTTAACAGCTACAGCTGATGACAATA
>Ga0172378_10000186_pt1 | contig 50741 bp, 54 predicted proteins | sample GrowelOW332metaG_FD_119755 | JGI IMG/M metagenome (GOLD analysis project Ga0172378, IMG submission 119755) | Groundwater microbial communities from an aquifer near a municipal landfill in Southern Ontario, Canada - Pumphouse #3_1 metaG | ecosystem: Environmental > Aquatic > Deep subsurface >...
AGCCTTGGAGGTTGGTCCCCCCAGATTCCCGCGACATTTCACGTGTCCCGCGGTACTTAGGTATCCGGTCAAACTGTACTCAATTTTAAAATACGAGGCTTTCACTCTCTTCGGCCGCCCATTCCAGAGCGTTCTTATAATTTTTCCAGTTCTTATACCAGACCCTGCAACCCTCCGACTTGCGTCGGAGTTTAGGCTCATCCGTTTTCGCTCACCGCTACTAACGGAATCTCATACGATTTCTTTTGCTCCGGGTACTTAGATGTTTCAGTTCCCCGACTTACCATGCTCCAACTTACGTTGTGCATCTCTGACATTTCGGTCAGAGGAGTTTCCTCATTCGGATACTGTTGGATCATAATCTGTTGACGACTCCCCAACATTTTTCGCAGTCTTCCGCGTCCTTCTTCGGCTTTAGCAACCAAGGCATCCACCATTTGCTTTATTAAAACTTTTCTCAATATTTGGCAACTCAATTTAGTTGCCAAGAATAAACGAAATTGAAATTAAATTACTTCGATTCAATAAATTGTTAATGTACAAATACTTAGTTTAAGAAGACAAATTACTTTATCTTCTTATTTCTAAGTTCAATTATTAATTATTAATTAAAATTGAGTGGACCTGGGGAGAGTCGAACTCCCGACCTCCTCATTGCAAATGAGGCGCTATAACCAACTAAGCCACAGGCCCAAGTGCGATCCTCTTTAAAGTACTACTTTTGGTCATAAAAAAACCGAAAGCTCAATGCTTTCGGCCAATCTTTCATTTTCAATTTACTTCTCTAAGCGGGCAATCCCCCTTTATTAAAGTAAATTTTATTTTTTAGGTTGACTTTTAGCATCTCGATAAGTGGAAGTATTCTACCTAATTTAGGTAACGGCGTCAACAACTAAATTAATTGAATAATTGATCTAACTTTTGCCACATTTTTTTATCTTCTCCTTCATAACCTAAAGCCCAAAAACCGACTCCTCCAAATTGATTTTGTCTAACCAAATCCATTTTTATTTCCAGGCTTCTTCCATTTTCGTAATAAATTTGATGAATTTCCCCATTTTCTTCAAAAACCAACCACGGCGTCATCGACAACTCATCAAAATTTGATGTAATAGTAAATCCCTGTGTCTGTCCATCAACAATCTCTTTTATTCTTGCCCAACTAGCCATTTGATACCAACCTCTTTTAATTTGTGATTCAAAATCCTTAGTATAAGTTTTCCATTCATAACCATAAAGTGGATACGCCATAATTATTTTTTTTGCATCAACATCAAATCTGCTTTGCAGATCTAATATTTTTTCCACCACTTCCATAATATTTCTCTCTCCAACTTTAGATTGAATTGGTGCCACTGATCCCGCATAATCCACCCCTGGTCGATGAAAATCATAAGCCATTACAATCAAATAATCTATTTCTTCTATTATTTTTACTAATGAATCTTGGTTTCCTTTAATAATAGTATTAGCAAACACATCTAAACTAACTTCACCTAAATCTGCTTGTTTAAGTTTATTTAAAAAACCAATTATTTCTTCAGATAAAATTGCTGTTGGGGTTCCCATATATTCAAAATCAACATTAATCCCATCAAATTTTTCTTTTTGTATTAAATTTTCCATTTGGTCAATTAAATTATCTTGTGCATCAACAGAATTTATAAATTTATCCAATTTTTCATCCTCAAATAATTTAATTCCCAAAATATTTTTGCCACCATTTTTCCAAATTAATTCTTTTTGTTTTAAATAAGTTTCATTATTTATTTTGTTAGACTGATAATCCCAAATTAAATTACCCTTTTCATCCACTTCTATTCCTAAAAAAATCAATTCATCAATTTCATTGGTATATTCCATTGTTTTCCCAACCATATATGTCGGCAAAAACCCAATCATCTTCATTTTATTTTCTTTTTGAATTACAGTTTTTTCATTTGATAATGGATTTAAAACCTCGTTTTTTTTATTATAAAATTTCCACCACAAAAAACCCAACAACACCACTAAGAATAAAAAACAACCCAAAAATATTTTTTTCACGCCATCTATTTTATCAAATTGTGGGTGATGGAGGACTCGAACCTCCGACCCCTCCGACATTACGTCGGAGTACTCTAACCATGGGGTTTATCCCCACTCCGATCAAGGCTTTAGCCGAGCATCGGAGACATTAATACTGCAAAATCCATTCTCAATAATTTTTTCTAAAATTTTTCTAGATTTAAAACTTTTTAATTTATATTCCACTTTGCGAGCTTCAATTAAATTGAGATATTCTTGTGAAAAAACTAATTCAAACGGTCTATTAAAACTTGTATATCTACTTTTACCTAAATTATGGTCAATTAATCTTCTTCTCAAATCACTAGTACTTCCAATATAAAATCTTTGATTTTTCAAAGATTGAAGAATATAAACATATCCTTTCATTGGTGGGTGATGGAGGACTCGAACCTCCGACCCCCGTCTTATCAGGACGGTGCTCTAACCAACTGAGCTAATCACCCTCAAAAGTAAACCTATTCTACCAACAACTTAATCAAATTTAAATATACAAAATTAAAATCCAAAAATTGCTGGAGCCACCATTGAAATTATCGTTATTATTATTGCTGACAATATTCCACCAATAAACACACAACCCATTGATTTTTTAAAATCCAATCCCATAAATGCCGCCACTGCTGTTCCAGTCCATAAACCAGTTGTTGGTAAAGGAATCCCGACAAAAGCAATCAACCCAATTTCTTTATATTTTTCCATTTTTTTAGATCCTTTTTGAACTTTATTTTCAATAAAATCAGTAAATTTCTTTAGTTGTTTTATTTTCTTCATAAAATCTAAAATTTTATTAAAAAACAAATAAATAAAAGGCATTGGAACAAAACTCCCAAACAAACAAACTAAAAAAACCAACCAGGGATTTAAATGATAACCAATTATTCCTACTGGAATCGACCCTCTCTGTTCAATTAACGGCACCATCGAAATTAAAAATATTTTTAATAATTGCATTTTTTTAGTTTACTGTCTTTTTAATAACATTTCTACTACTGCTTTCGCCACATTAATTCCAGTTGATTTTTCAAATCCTTGGAACTGACATTGTCGATTTACTTCCAAAACATAACTATTACCATTCTGTTTTGCAGAATCTTTCATAATATCTACTCCACAATAATCCAATCCACAAACTTTAGCCACTTTTTCGGCAATTTCTCTATCTTTTTCCGATAAATTCCAAGATTCCACATTTCCACCTAAACTAAAATTACTTCTAAATTCATCTCCCACTGCCGATCTTTTCATGGATCCAATTACTTTTCCATCCAAAACAATTACTCTTAAATCCCATCTGGTTGGTAAATATTTTTGCCATAAAAACATTCCCACATTTTTTTCATTAATTTTTTTGACAAAATGTTTTAATTCTTTAAAAGTTTCAAACTTTCTCACCGATTTTCCTTGATAACCTCTCTCATGTTTAGCAATCACTGGCCAACCAAATTCTCTCCAAAATTTACTCTCTAAAACTTGTTCTTTTGTATAAAAAATTTTGGTCGGAATTACTGGAATATTGTTTTCTAAAAATACTCCGTGTTGAGCAATTTTACCCATTCTTGTCCAATTTAAATAACCTTCATGATTCACCGCAAAGACATTTTTTTGCAAAATTCTAATTGCTAAATTTCTGGCTTCAGTATATTTCCCCGATCTAGTTCCCGCCACTCTAAACCACATTCCTAAAGTATTTTCTCCGTTAATTTCTTCTCCTTTAACAAAAACTTTAGCTTTATTATCTTCCACATTAAAAACTAAATCTTTATACAAAACTCGATTTACTTCTACTCCTAATTTTTTAGCTTCATTTTCTAATCTATCAACTTCAAACTGGCTTTGTCTCAACGACATTGTGAATGTAACAATTTTTTTGTTCATATTTATTTTTTTAAACTAACTAAAAATTTAACTATTTCCACTGGCACATCAATTCCTGTGGCTTGCATAAATCCTTTAAATTGTGGTCCCTTATTTACTTCCCAAATTACTGGTTTTTTAAAATCATTATTTCTAAAAGCCACATCCACTCCTGCCACTGCTAATCCACAAACTTTAGCCGCTTTTATTGCTAATTGTTTAACTTCTTCCGGTAATTCAGCTATTTCGACTTTTCCTCCAGCCGAATAATTATTTCTAAATTCTTCATTGTTTTGGCTTGATCTTTTCATTACCCCCAAAACTTTTTCTCCTAAAATCAAAACCCTAAAATCACCATCATTAGGAATAAATTCCTGAAGCATATATCTGCGACCTTCTTCCGTTTCACTTTTTCTCAAATCTCTAACTAATTTTTCTAATCCTTCTAAGTCATCTGCTTTAAAAACTCGAGTCCCTCTATCTCCACCACTCCCTTTAATAATCGCCGGAAAATTAAATATTCCCAATTTCATTTGTTCATACAAATACCATAAACTACCATAAACTGTTTTTGGAACATCAATTCCTGCTGTTTTTAATGCTAACATTTGCCAAGCTTTGCATGCCATATCTGGTTTTCCATTTAAAACTAATGGATCCACAATAATTGGAGTATGGGCAGACCCAACAATAAGATCAACTTCTTCCCAATGTTTTCCTGTGGTTCTAAAAAATAGAACATCATAATCATCTACTTTTTTATAATCAGTAAATTGTTGAATTTTATTTTCTCCGTTCAAGTTTGGTCTAATTAAAATTTCTCTTTTATCAGTGTCAAAACAAACTCGATTATATGACACTAAATCCAAACTCACTCCCAATTTTTTAGCCGCCTTTTTAACTAAAACCAAATGTTGACTTATTTTCCCTCCAAAAAATACTGCTATTTTTGTCATATTTATTTTTCGTTTCTTTATTTAAAATTTCAAGTCAAAGACACCAAAATTTTATCTAAAGACACGATCCCGATTTATCGGGAATAATTTATATTAATTAATAATTTTACTTTCATTTTTTTTATTTTTTCGCACTAACTAAAAATCCTCCTAAATCCTTTCTCCCTAACAAAAACTTTGTTCTTAATTTTTCTCTATTGGCTACATTTACCGCTGTCACCACTTTCATTCCATTTAACCAAAAAGTAATTCCAATCACTGGTCTATCAACATGTTTACCTAAACTTGATTTATAATTTCTATAATACAAAATTCTATCCTTAGTTAATAATCCCAATTTTTCAGCTAAATTTCTATCTATCGAACTTCTAAATGCTCCCGTATCAACTTTGGCTCGAACATCTACCACTCGATGTTTTCCCTGCTTAATAATTGGACTCTTTTGCAAAGCTGGTTTAAATCCTCTAGGAATTTTAACTTTAATAATTTCAATCGGTTGAACTGTTTTTCTTTTTTCTTTTTCCTCCACTTTTTCAAAAAAACTTTCCCCAAATAAATACTTAGCCAAAGTAATTGCGTGATCAACACTTCTCACTGTTATTTCGTCTATTTTTTCAATTCTAGCTTTTAATCCAGCTTTATTACACACCTGAATTGATAATCCTGGTCTAGCATTTACTTCCAACACCATTGGTCCTTTCTCTTTATCTAAAACCACATCAACTCCCACAAATTCCAAAGATGGAATCGCTTTTTGACAATTTATAGATGTCTCTAAAATTTCCCTCCAAAATGGAATTTTGATTCCGTTTACTTTCCTCTTTTTCTTTTTTCCATAATCATAAATCCGATAAATTGGGTTATCACTTTCAATTCCAAATGTAGTTATTCCTGTAGCTAAATCAACTCCTAAACCAATTGCTCCTTGATGTAAATTAGCTTTACCTCCAGATTTTTCTGTTGGTATTCTCAACATTGCCATTACTGGCACATTATTATAAACAATTACCCTAATATCTGGGGTTCCTGCTTTTGTTAAAGCTAAAAATAATGGATGAATTTTAATTCTTTCTTCTACAATTACCTTGTCTGGCATAGTGTGCAAACTATACTTCCCTGCTAAAATTTCTTGGCATTGTAAAACAAGATCTTCAGTTGTAATTATTTCTCCATTCATTTTTTGCCATTCCCCAGCCCATTTTCCTCTTTTTCGAATAATTAAAATTCCCTCACCGCCATATCCTGATTCTGGCTTAATTACAAAATTTCCCTCCAAGTCTTCCCATCTAAATTTTGCTAAATCTTGTTCTGTCTTAAATCTGGTAATTAATTTAGGCACTGATACTCCATTTTTAGCCAACATTTTTTTTGTTTTAAATTTACTATCAGCAATTGCTTTTCCATTAGCACTATTTTTTCTTAAATAGACCTTATTTCTCTCATTTTTAGTCAAAAATTGTCGATATTTTCTAAGGTTTAACATTCTTAATTATTAATTATTAATTTAATCCAAGATCTGTCATTTGATATCTGAGATCTTTTTCTTTTCCCTTATTGCTCCCTTAAACCTTTTTATTTCTGTCAATCTAATTCCTGAATAATTTCCAATAATTAAATTTGATATTAATACTATTAATAGAATCCACCCTGGATAGTCTAATACTATATTTTGAATTGAACTTAAATTCATAATCAAAGCTCCCGTCATTGCTAATACTATTGTTCCAATCATTAATTTTTTTGCCTCTTTTTTACTTTTTACTAATTGAGCTCTCACAAATTCTTCAGACAATAAAATCATAAATAAAATTGGAAAAATTGAAATTTCACTAATATCAATTATATTTACAAAACTAGTTAACAACATTAATCCAAACACAGCTACCGAAATAAACATCAAATTAATAGCTCTAGCTGGCCAAAAATGGATTTTTAATTTTTTCAAAATCATATTTCCCAATAAAGAAATTACCAAAATTAAGGCAAATAATAATAGTCCCCCAAAAAAACCAGTGGCAATAAAAGCTACTGAAATCATCGTCGGCATAAAAATTCCATAACCCGACAACCCTACCACATAATGTAAAAATGACACCAAAGTTGCCACTAATGGTAAAAGCAATAATAAAACAATGGTATTTGTTGATACCCCTCTGTCAATAGCCAATTTAATCATCCACTTAAAACTATTGAATCCATTCCAGTTCCCTACGTTATAGTCAATTTTATTTCCTTTGGATTCAGTTATCTTTATAACTGTTGGTATTATTGTCGGCACTAAAGTTGCACTCGGTGTCGCGGTTATTGATGGTAAAACTGGCTCTGTTTTAGCTAAAATCGGTTTAATTCCCAGCAAAAAATTAACACCAAAAACTATAAATAGTAGGGCAGCTATTTTTTTCATTAATCAATTTTACTTTATAACTTAACAAACTTCGACTTTATAACTTAATAACGTTATAAACTCTCAAAGTGGCGTATTATAACATCCTTTTTTGCCAATCAATAGCCTATTATTTTTAATCTAAAAACATAGTATAATTCAATTAATTATGAAACCTGTTTTAGCCTTTAATCTCAGTGACATAAAACTTGGACAAAACAATTCCACTCTTGGCGGAAAATATAGTTCTTCAGGTGTTCTTATTTCCATGATTCTTAAAATATCAATTACTATTGCTGGTCTCATTTTTCTAGGTCTTTTGATTTTTGGTGGTATTACCGTTATAATGAACGCAGGTAACGGTGATTCTAAAAAAGCTGCTCAAGGTAAAACAGCTATTACCAATGCTCTAATTGGATTTGCTATTGTGCTTTTAGCCTATACCATAATCCAAATTATTACCGCAATTACAGGATTAGAAATTCTTAATCCTACCAATTTAACTTTATAAAATGGCTACTTTTGGAAATATTACCAGTCCTATCAGTAAATTTGACGGAGTTCAAGGATTCTTTGATTTTTTAAGTCTCATTTTTAAAATTGCGGGTATCGTTGCTGGTCTGTTTTTTATTTTTAAAATTGTTATGGCTGGTTATGGTTATCTTTCCGCCAGCGGTGATGAAAAAAAGACGGCCGCCGCTTGGAACACTATTTGGCAAAGTGTTCTCGGTCTGATTATTGTCGCTTCTGCTTTTGTTCTTGCTGGAGTTATTGGTTATATTTTTGGAATTAATATTCTCAATCCCACTTTTTAAAACAAAATGACTAATTTAACCAATCAATTAGCTTACAATCTAACCAGTTCTGGCATTACCACTACTGGAGATATTGATTCTGTTGAAAAACTTGAAAGTATTATCAGTACAATTTTTGGAATTTTAACCATTGTTGCTGCTATTTATTTTGTCATTCAAATAATTTTTGCTGGTTTTTCACTTATTTCTTCCAAAGGCGATCCAAAACTTTTTCAAGCAGCCCAAAATAAAATAATTTACGATATCCTCGGTTTACTTATTGTTGTTGTTGCTTTTGGTCTAACCGCCTTCCTTACCAATTTACTAGGTCTTAGTAATATTTTCAGTCTTACCAACAGTCTTTCTACTGTTAAATAAATATGAAATTAATTAAACCAATACTAGCCGACATTACTAACCCAGTTTTAAATCAGAATGTTACTCAATCATCTTCTGGAACTTATGTTAATAGTATTATTCAAACTTTTATTACCCTTCTAATCATTGTCGGTATTTTATACTTTGTCATTAATTTTATTCTTGCTGGTTATCACATGATTTCCTCTCAAGGTGATCCTAAAAAATTTGAAGAAGCTCAAAAAAGTCTCACTTATTCTATTTTAGGTATAACTTTAATTTTTATCATTTTTGCTATAATCAAAATTATAGGTTCTGTTTTCGGTATTACTGGTCTAGAAAATTTAAAAATTACTTGGCCATCCCTTTAATATTTCAAATTTACTGGTATTATTAATTAATAATTATTAAATCAAAAAATGATTAAACAAATAAAAGAAACAATAAAATTAGCTGCTATTGCTGCTCCAATTTATGCTGCTGAGACAATTACTATATCCCCAAAATCTGGAAGTAGTCTTTCTGGTCTTAGCAATCTTACCGCTGGAGGTATTATCTCTGGTGCCATCAGTTTAATTTTAATTTTAGTCGCCTTAGTTTTCTTTTTCATTCTAGTCATTGGTGGTCTTAAATGGATTACTTCTGGTGGTGATGAAAAGAAAGTTGCTGCTGCTCGTGCTCAAATTACTAACGCCTTAATTGGTTTAGTCATTGTCTTTGCTGCTTGGGCCATTATGAAACTTATTGGTACTGTCTTTGGTATCGATATTCTTGGTGGGTTAACTATTCCTACTTTTCAATAATAAAATCAAATTGATTTTCTAAGGGCCCCATTCGGGGCCCTTTCTGTTTAACTACTATCTATAGTATAATTAAATCATGACTTTAATCTCAAGATTATTTTTACCAACTCCAATTTTTGCTGCCGAATGGAGTGGGGATGTTGCCACTATTCAAGATTTTAATGTTGTTTTTCAAAATATTGCTCAAGTCATCGTCTATTTTGCTGGACTTGTTTTTTTTATCATGTTTATCAAGGGTGGTTTTATCTATCTAACTTCCGGTGGTGATCCTAAAAAAGCTGCCAAAGCCACTTCCACTTTAACTGTAGCCATTATTGGAATTATCGGAGTTATTGTTTCTTATTTAATTCTCACCTTTATTGGTAACTTTACTGGTATCAATGTTACCAATTTTCAAATTCCCAGTTAATGAAACGTACCTTGGTCATTTTTTTATTTTTAATTACTTCCCTTTTTGTTGTTTCTCATTCCGTTTTCGCCGAAACCATTATTTCTACTTCAACTTCAACTTCAACTTCAACTTCAACTGCAACCATTTCTTCCGAAGCTTCTTCCTCAGCTGAAGCTTCTTCCTCAGCTGAAGACACTGAAGAAAGCTTATGGTCTAAATTTTGGAATTGGATCACTGGTATTTTTATCAAAACCGACTATACCATCTCTCAACGAACAACCACCGAAATTAATTCCGATATGACCAAATATGGAACTGATGTTGATAGCGACAAACATTCATCTCCTGGCTCTCGTCTTACATCTTCTGCTAGTCAAAATTGTTATAAAGGCAATGTTATTAAAAAAGTTATTCTAGAAACTTCTGATTATCCCGACTCCGAAATTTCTCATATTTGTCTCGATTCTTCTAACCAATGTTCCGTTTCTACTGATTCCAGTTGCCAAGCCATAGAAATTAGTGATTTAGCTCATTATTTTGTCCAAATTAATCAACAATTTTATTGTGATGATAAAAATAAATTAATTGATACTAGTAGTGATATTGTCGATAAGGTTAACACTAAATTTTCTGACACCATTCCAGATTATGAGTTAGACTGTTACAAATCTATTTATAAAGATTTTTATTTAATTCCAAAAGAAAATTCTGATGAAAATGAAGAAAACTCTAAAAAAATAATCGAAACTCCAATTCCAGCCAGCAGTCAAAAAACTAGCAATACAGTAAAAGAAAGTAAAAACCAGCTTGACCAAAATCTTACTCCTATTAATGGTGGACCTAACCTTAACCCAGCTAGTTGGTAAACATTATTTATGCTAAAATTATTCCATAATGTCTATTAAAAACATTCTTCAAAAATTAAATTCCCGAGATACTAGACTGTTTCCTAAACTTCCTAAAATAAATAAAAAAATCAAATTTGCTTCAATTTTAATTGCTTTTGTTTTTTTAGGCTTCATTGGTCACCAAATTTTAGCTGCCACTTACACTATTGATAAAACATCTGCTATCGATGAATTTAAAAATAAACAAAGTGCTATGAGTGATGGTAACAATCAAGAATCTTGGATGAATGAAGCCGCTGGTAGTAACTTAATGGTAGTTACTAATGCTTTGGCTGGCACAATTCCTGATACTGTTTTAGAAGGTGATGCTTCCAGTTGGATCCCTAGTGGCATTATAGGAGTTACTAATAATGCTATTGCTTCTCTCTATAATCCTCCTTTTTCTGGTGTTCAATACATCGCTCAAACTGTTGATAACTTTCTCGGCAAACCAGTCTATGCAACTACTGGTTATCAAGGTCTTTCTGCTCTTCTTCCACTTTGGAAAGGATTTCGAAATGTCACTTACACTATTTTTTCCATAATTTTTATTGGCATTGGTATCGCTATCATGCTTAGAATTAAAATCAGTCAAAACGCTGTTATTACTATCCAATCTGCCATTCCCAAATTAGTCACTAGTTTAATTTTAGTTACCTTTTCTTACGCCATTGTTGGACTTTTAATTGATTTAAGTTATCTTATTGAAACTCTTGGTATTTCTCTTATTTATACTGCTAGCAATAATTCTGATAGTGTCATAAGTGTTATTCAAGATCCAAACGTTTATGGTAAGATTTTTGATTTAGTTCCTATTGCCGGAATTACCATTATTTCTGGAATAATTGCTGTTTTAGTTGCTATTCTTTCAGGAGGAACTTTACTTATTGCCAGTATCATTGGATTCCTAATTGTTATAGCCGTTCTCTTGATCGTTATTCTCATTTACACCGTTAAGTTTTTCTTCGGTCTCCTTACTTGTTATATTAAAATTCTTCTTGGAACAATATTTGCTCCATTAGAAATAGCCATTGGTGCTATTCCTAATATGAAAATGGGTTTTGGTTCTTGGTTTATCAATATTATTGCTAATCTTTTAGTTTTTCCCATTAGTATGATATTTCTTGTTACAGCTAAAACTCTCATGGATATCGCCGCTAACAATCCTAATTTATGGGCTCCAACTGGGCTTGAAATTTTTTCTGGTGGGAAATTACTCTCAATTGCGATTGGTTTAAGCGCTCTCATGCTAGTTTCTAAACTTCCCAAAATGATTCCTGAATTTATCTTCCAAATCAAGCCATCTCCATGGGGTAAAGCTATCGGTGAAAGTTTTGCTCCATATGGTAAATTTGCCAAAGGTACTATTACATCTACTGGCAAAGCTGGTGTCGATTATGCTGATCAAAGAACTGGTGATATGAATAGTACAAAATGGCAAAAGGCAGTTAGTATCACTAATAGAATTTTAGGTGGAAAGAATTATAGAAAAAATGTTGACAAAGATTCAACCACACAAGATGACGAAGTGCTTTAGTTAATATTAGTTTTTGCGACTTCTTCTAAAAAGTTCATCCGTTACTTTTTTTGCTTGTTTCCATTTGATTTCGTTTCTTATCGTAACCGCCAAAGAATCATAATTTTCTCCATAATTGATATCCATTCCTAATCGTTTCATTAATTTTGTTAAATCAACATCATTTTCGGATAATTTTAAACCCCTAGTTAAGAAAGCGCCAAGATTAAGATTGTAAGCTCGTGGTTGTGTTGTTCTAATATAAATACAATCAGTCGATAATCTCTGCATATCTATCCCAAAAGACCCTAATAGCATATTAGCCCACAAATCAGGACTTTTTGTATAATTACAAGGGTTATTTCCATTTATTTCTATTCCGTCCACCATACCAAAAGCCGTTCTTATTTTCGATACAAGTGTTTTAATATTTTTCACATCTTCCTTTCCAGTAGTCACATTAAGTACTAAAGCTGATGCCTCCATCTGATCTCGATACCAATTTAAAAAATCAACTTGATTGTGTCCAAAACTAAATTCTTCTCTTTGTTCTTTTGGTTTTAATTTACCTTCTTCAAATCCATAATTCATTAATAAAGAAGACAAAGTTTCTTTTCTTGTTGTACCTTCATCTGTATCATAAAACTTTTTTTCATTTTCATCATATAAATCTCTTCCACCAGAAGTAAAATCTAAAAATCCATAAAATGTCTTCGTATTTAATATCGACATTTCTCTATCTATAATTTTATCTCTTAATGTTTTATTTCCCGTTATTGGTTTATCTTTACCACCATCGCGACCTAAATCTCTTTCTAGTTGCATCACTGTCTGAACATAAGTTCCCAATGGTCCTCCAAACCATTCCGCGCCTTTCAAAGAAGATTTACGTTCATCAGCTTTTGATATTTTCCATTTTCCTAAAGCTTTATATTCTGGGTTTAAAGTTCTTAATCCATCACAAATAATTCCCCCATATGCTGGCAAAACTCTTCTTCTGTCAGCCACACTTGAATCACCAAACATATAAAATAAATTCCAAGCTGTATAAGCATTCATTTTACACATATAATCCGGAACTTTATTTCCATCATTGTCTAATACAAAATCACCTTTCTTGTGACCTTGTTTATCATCTTTTTCATATTTTTCCCAAGTATTATTTTGCTCAGCCAGAAAAGTAGCCATTTCCTCTTTATAATCTCTTATATTTTCTAATTTTATTTCAACATCAGCTTTAATTCCCGGTTTTTTATCTTGATTTAATCCTTCCTTATATCTAATACATTTCTGTCCATTTTTATCTGTATAAGGTTCACACAAATCATTCAACATTTTGCTCATCACCAATTTAAAATCAGGATTAAACAATTTCGTCATTTTTTCATTATCAAAAGCAAAATACATTTTATTACCCTGAATCTTATCTAAATCCTTTCCTGCATAACTTAAACTTGCCGCCCCATCATTTACCATTACCATATATTCAATTCTCGCCTGTATATCTCCCGCAGTTTCTTTTATACTTCCATCCTCATTGTAAGTGGGTTTTATTTTTTTAAACCATTCTGGTGGAGTATATGATTGCCATCTCATTCCTGAATCCATAAATTTCATTGCCTCAGCCGCATATTCTGGAGATATTTCCCATCTTGATCCACCTTCCCATTCACCTTTTTCATTTTTAACTGGTGGTTCAAAATCAACATCTTCAATTATTTTATTTGAAAAACCATTTTTATCTAATAGTTTTCTTTTTTCTTCGTTTAATATTGTCAACACCGCATCTTGTTGTTCAATTTCTTCTTCTGTATCAAAATCTTTATGAATTAATTTATCAATTCCCATTTCGATTTTTTGGCTTAAAGTTTTTACACTATCAGGATTTTCTAAATCAGTTTTTTGTCTTGTCACTTCCAACAAGTTTAATTGTTTATCAATTTCTTCATTACCAATAAGAGGCCTTGTAATTTCTCTACCTAAACCTTTTAATTCTTTTGGCAATAAATTATCAACATGTTTTGAGCCTAAAAATAATTCACTCGCTAAAGCCGGATCTTCTGCTGTCAGTTCTCTGGTTGCTAAAACCACTGCTTCACCCAAAATCTTTTTATCTTCCTCTGCCATTTTTGCCTGAGCTTCAGTATGTGATTTAATTTCCACTCCTTTTATTGTTGCTTCCATTTCTGCCACACTTTCAGTGCCATGTTTTAATTGGCTGTTAAAAATTCTTCCCAAATTCTCCGACATTTGATCCTTTTGTTTCTCATCTGGTTTTAAAAAATTAGATTTAACCAGTTCCACTTTAATCATTTCTATTTTATTATTTCTTTCAACTTCTGGGTTAAACCCTATTGTTTCTGCCATGCCCCAATTATACCTTCCCCCACTTTTTTCTGCAATCTACAGTCTTAATTAAAATAAGCCGCCCTGTCAAGGGAGGTCCCGAGCTTGTCGAGGGGGAGGGTTTAATATAAACTATTTTATGTCTTCTCTTCTGCCCACTTCAAATATTTCTTCAATCGAAAACAATGTTCGTTCCTATCGCTCGGCTCTTAAATCAAATCTTGAAGTCACCATTCACTCCCTTTCTCCCTCTCATTTAAAAATGCATTCTCTTCTTCATCCTCTCGGTGCTAATCCCAAAGAAGTCGATTTTTCTGCTTTAGTTTATTCCCTTGATCGTCTTCCCAAAATTATTGACGAAGTTGAAAAAATAATTCTCGGCCAAAGCCCAGAAATTTTTGAAACTGGTGGCTACAAAAATGTGGCTAATTGGAAAAGTGTTGAATCAAAAAGTCGTCGTCGAGTCGCCCATTTTAATTCCCAAAAAAATATTCTCGCCTATTTTATTGCTTCAATTTCCGATATCGATGACATTACTAATATTCTCATCACCCTTCAAACCGAATGGAACAAATTTAATCAGCTTTTTCATAAAAATTATTCCCTTTATTCTCTTTTTAAATCCGATCTCGAATCTCAAAAATTTTTCAAAAAATTTAAAGTCACCCCAAAAGAATGGCAAAATTTCACCTCCTCTCTTGGCCCAAATTGGGACAAAAAACTTAAAAAAATTTACAAATCCGCTCTCAATTTAAAAATCCAACTCCTTTCTGCTTCTTGGCTAAATTACACCAAATCCACCCAAAAATGGTGGAAAAACATTGCCACCACTGTCTCCCCTGCTTTTCACATTTCCCACAAAGAGATTTATTTTGTTTCCAGTAACAGTCACAGTCTTTTAAATGCTTTCACTGGTTTTCCCTTAGCTCATCAATTCGAAATTTTATCTAATTTAAAAACCAAACACCCCTCTCTTTATCAAATTTGGACTAAAATTCAATCCAAAGAATCTCTATTAAATCCTTCTGATTTTATTTATTTTGCTTCCAAATATTTTCTTTCCCACCCTGAAGTTAAAGAGGAATATAAAGTTCTTCAAAAAAAGTTAGGTATTCTTACTATTTCCAACACTAACTATCTTGATCTTAATGTTCAAATTTTTCCCGTTAAAAACTTAGTTAAATCCACCAATATTGATCCTCGATTAAAAATAAAAAACCATCTAAAAATCGATAAATCAGAAGCTTTAATTTTTAATATTGACTATCCTTTGGGCTTTTCTGCCTATCATGTTCTTAGCGAAATTATGGAAAATGTCAAAAATATTAAAGGAGTTTATATCCTTGGCAAAGCCGCCATTCTCAATGGCGAAATCGGTGACATTCAAATTCCCAGATTAGTTTTTGATGAACACACTCAAAATTCCTATCTCTTTAAAAATTGTTTTAGTGATAATTTTCCTTATACTAATAATCAAGGTTCAATTTTAACCAATCAAAAAGCTGTTTCTGTTCTTGGTACCTTTCTGGAAAACAAAGCCTTACTTAATTTTTATTTCAAAAATAATATTACTGTTATCGAAATGGAATCTGGCCCTTATCTCAGTGCTATCACTGAAAGTTGTTATGATCAGCAAGCTCCCAAGAGTACTATTGTTGATTTAAATAACTGTCCTTTCGATCTAGGAATAATCAATTACACTTCCGATACCCCCTATTCCAGTCTTCAAAATCTTGGCGATTCCAATCTTGGTATCAACGGCATTGAACCCGTCACCCTCGGTTCCCTCGCCATCCTCCAACGTATCATCAATCTCGAAGAATCAAAATCCATCTAAATCAAAACCCTCCGTCTCGTTTCACTTCGCCACCTCCCTTGACAGGGAGGCTTTAAACTTCAATAATTATTTGTGAGAGATATTACATGTATTGAAATAATGACCCAGAAAGGAAACTTAAAATATTTAGAACAGTTAAGATGGGCAGCCAAAATAAATAGACATAAAATGACTAGAGCAGAATCAAAAATTTGGTATGAATTTCTAAAACATAGACCAATGAATTATAAATTCACTAGACAAAAACCATTAAATAGGTTTATCCTTGATTTTTATTGTTCTGAATTATTATTAGTAATTGAGATTGATGGTGGTTATCATCTTGAAAAACAAAATTACGATAAAGAAAGAGATAAATTCTTAAGTTGTTTAAACATAAAAACCATCAGATTTAAAAATGAAGAAATAATTAATGAATTAGAAAAAATTAAAGATGAAATAATAAAAAATATTCAAAAAAGGAAAGCCTCCCTGTCAAGGGAGGTGGATTCCGATGAAATCGGAAAACGGAGGGTTTTAAAATAAAAAGATTTATATAGCCCTCCCTTTTCAAGGGATGGTCTCCGAAATTTCGGAGGGGTGGGTTTTTATTTCATCAATTCTTCAAACTCTTTTTGATCCAAACTCTCTTTTTCTACTAGAACTTTAGCTACTCCATCTAATTTTTCTTTATTTTTTGTCAATACTTTTTTAGCTTCAGTATAAGCTTCATCAATAAATTTTTTAATTTCTTCATCAATTCTTCCTTGCATTTTATCTGAAAGTTTTGATGGTTCCAAATAAGATTTACCAAAATCATTAACATCAATTTGTGATCCTAAATTAATTGGTCCCAGTTCACTCATTCCCCAATCTATTACCATATTTCGAGCCATATTGGTTGCATGAGAAATGTCGGATGAAGCTCCAGTTGTAATATCTCCAAAAATAATTTCTTCTGCTGCTCTGCCGCCCATAGACATTGCCATTTGTTTAATTAATTTACTTTTAGTGTAATGAATTACATCTTTTCGTGGCGGTATTAAAGTAAAACCCAAAGCCATTCCTCGAGAAATAATCGAAATTTTTGATACTGGATCAAGTTCTTCTACATAGTTTACAATTGCATGACCAGCTTCATGGTAAGCTGTCATCAATTTATCTTCATCACTTTGATTTCTTCTTTTTTCCGCTCCCATTTTAACTTTCAAACTAGCATCATCAATATCTTTCATACTAATTTTAGTCTTATTGTCTCGAGCTGCTCCAATAGCCGCTTCATTTAACATATTTTCCAATTCAGCCCCAGAAAATCCTACCGTTGCTCTTGAAACAGATTCCCAATTAACATCTCCTTCAAAAGGTTTACCTTTAGCATGAATTTTTAAAATTTCTTGTCTCGCTTCCAAATCTGGTAATTCCAACACCACTCGTCGATCAAAACGACCAGGTCGAAGTAAAGCTGGATCCAACAAGTCTCCTCGATTAGTTGCCGCCAACACCACTACTGCTGAATTAGGTTCAAATCCATCCATTTCCACTAAAATTTGATTTAAAGTTTGTTCTCTTTCACTATTCCCCCCTTCCATTCCACCTCTAACCCGGCCAATTGCATCAATTTCATCAATAAAAATAATTGCTTTCCCGGCTTTTTTAGCTGTCCCAAATAAATCACGAACACGTGAAGCTCCAACTCCAACCAACATTTCCATAAATTCCGATCCAGCCATACTATAAAATGGCACTCCTGCCTCTCCTGCTACTGCCTTAGCCAACAAAGTCTTACCAACTCCACTTGGCCCAACCAAAAGTACACCCTTAGGTGCTCTTGCTCCCATTTTTTGATATTTTTCAGGGTGTTTCAAAAAATCTACAATTTCCACTAAATCATTTTTAGCTTCTTCCACTCCAGCCACATCTTTAAAAGTTAAACTCTGTTTCCCTTTTATAAATAATTTAGCCGTCGATTTACCAAAACCAAAAACTCCACCACCAGCTCCACCACTTTGTTTTTTAAAAAACCATAAAATTAAAATTAAAGGCAACCCCACTGTTAATACCAAACTTAAAACTTCTCCAAACATTTTCCAGCCTTCTCTATTTTCTATTTGCAAATCAACTGTTGATAAATCTATCCCCTCTTTTTGTAAAATTTCTGTCATTGAAATCTCTGTTTCCTTCGAAGCCACTAAAATCTTATCCTCACTTTTTAATGTTGCTACAATCTGGTTATCTGAAACCACAATACCTTTCACATTATTTTTTTTAGTCTCTTCAATTACCTGAGAAATTGGTACTTGTGATACTGTTTCTGGCATTAAAAATGACATTAGTGTTGATAAAATCCAATATCCCAAAATTAACCAAATTACTAATTTAATAATCTGTTTTGGCCCAATCACAATCCTTTTAATTTTTACTCCTGGTGGTAGTTTATCTAAAAATTCTTTTGGAATTTCATTTTTATTAACGTCTTTTTTAATTTTTTCTATTTTCTCCGGCTTTTTAATTTTTTTCTTTAAATCTTCAATCAATTTCATGTCTAACATTATATCATTCCTATCCAAGCTCTATCTACCTATATTGTTAATTAATTCCAATAATAATTCCCGATTGTCGTTCTTTCCTCTATTGTCTTCCACTGCTTTCACCCAAAATTCATGATTACATTTTTCACATTTATAAAAAATTTTAAAACTACCATTTCTATATTCAGCCGCTTCCGGTCTCATTAAACCGCCACATTGGCTTGCTCTATCCCCCGGAATCTCTTCATCCACATGTTTTCCCCACAAACAATTTGGACAATGGTCAGTTGTTCCATTTCCGATAACTTTTTCTCCACAAACCTCACAGACAAAATCTTCCACTACATTTTTCATAATTTATTTTCCTAATTCTACTCCCATCTTAATATCTCCAGTCAACTTTTGATTAAAAAGTAATTTTCCACCCACCATGCTTGCTTGTGGCTCCACTTGTATTGGTTGCCACCCATTCGAAAAAGAAACCAATGTCACCAAACCAGTATCTCCAAATCCCGACTGTTTTTGAATGTAATTTACATAAGAAAAATCATTTTTATCAACCAATATATTTTGAGTTGAATATTTAATTTCGACTGTTTTTTTACTTAACACTGGTACTGTTATTAAAAATCCTATTTCCTTTCTCCCATCAATTTCTTTAATTCTAATTTCATCACTTGAATAAATCTTTTTTAAACTCCCATCAATACCATCAATCAAACTAATCTGTGACAAAACAACATCTGTCGGTAAATAAATTCTTAAATAATTTTTATAATCTCCACCAGGAAAATCTGTTGTTTTAGCCGTATTTTCATAGTTAATTTTTAAAGTTCTATCAACCGATTGATTCCCAATTTCCACCACTTGTTCAATATCTCTATTTAAAAAATAATTTGCTTTATTTACCCCCAAATTAGAATCAACCACCATTAAATAATCTGAAAAACAATTTTGTTTAATACATTTTCCTTGATAAATTTCTCCATTCCAACTTAAATCCTCAGCCATTTTAGCTATTTCGCTATTATTAAACGCCAGTTGAATTTCATTTTTTTCTAATAAATCAATTATCGCCAGCACTAAATTTAATTGTTGTTTAATTTTTAAATCTCTAATTTCATTAAACATCTGACTGCCTAAAGTTCCTAAAAAACTAGCCTTTTGCGTTGATCCTGGAAAAAATTTACTTTCTGAAAAATATTCCGATTGTTCATATAAATTATCTTTGGTTATTGTTTCTTTAAAATCTGCTATTTTTATCTCTCCAATAACTTCCATTATTGACCTAGCTGTTGTCAAATTAACCCCAATTACTCCATCTACTTTTTGATTAATTTCTTGACTTAAGAACCATTGAATATCTGCTGCTGATTTCATAAAATCTGGGTTCCAATTTGCATCTCGCATATACCAATTAGCCTCCCCTAAATAATTTTTTATCTCAATTGGTGGTTCCACATGTCCTTTTAATTGACCATCAGCTTCATAAACATCATTAACTTTAAAATCCAATAATTTTCCATTTTGAAAACTTAAAATAGCATAACTTCCAATAAACCCTCCAGTCGCTCTCAATTCCATTTCGTTCTGTAATAAAACCAAATATTCCCTCTTTTTTCCATCTAATCCCAGCATTTCTGGTAATATTTTAATTCCTTTTGACACTAAAATTAATTTTTCTTTTATTTCTTTTATTTTTTGCGCTCCACTTTGTAACTCCACCCTCCATTTTGCTGGCAACCAACTATAATCTCCATTTAATCTTGCTAATAATAAACCTAATTCACTATCAAAATTATTTAAGTATTCATCTTCTTTGTTTAATTCGTTTAGAAAATTTATTTCTCTTTCCTTTAAAATCGCTTGTCCAATCAAATCAGCACTTTGGCTTATCGGGATAATTTCTTTTTCCATCTTTAAAACATCTTCTCCTATTTTAATCAACGTTTGATAATTCCTAATTAATTTAAATTTATTTAATTTCCACTCGTCAATTTGTTGATCAATTTTTCTAATTCTAACCAAATTTTTATCAGCTGAAATTTCCACTTGATTATATTTTTTAGTTTCTAATAAAGTAATATTATTTTTAATGTTACTAATCGCTAATAATGTTGATATTGTCCATTCTGTGGGTATTATTAATAATAATGCTATTAAAAATAACAACAACCATTTCCAATTTATTTTTATTCTTAATTTTCTTTTCTTTTTCTCCGGTTTCACTATTTCTAAACTTTTTAATTCTTTTTCTTCAATTAAAGGCAATTCTGCAACAATAGACTGAACAGGTTTTGCCACCTCAACTTCAAAATTATCATCAAAATCTTCAATCACCTTTTCTTTTTTGTCAACTACCCTTTCCACTTCTAAAGCCATTTTCTTTTGCTTATAAAAACTCTCTATTTCTTCTAATTCTTCCTTTTTAATTGAAATTTCTTTTTTTTCTTCAATCACTACTTCAAATTCTTTTCTTTTTGGTTCTTTTTTTATCACTTCTGATTCTGTCTTTTGTTTTTCTTCTTTTATTAAGTCTTTTTTATCAAAAGAAGATTTAGAAGGATTTTTCTTCTTTCTACTTTCCTCATCTGCTTTTGAAAAAAAATATTGCAATGTTTCTGTTATCCCGTTTTTAAAATCCATTTTTGGCTCCCATCGTAATTTTTTTACCGATTCTTTCAATCTTTCTTCATCCACATCTGCGATTTTAATCTCTTCTTGCATCACTTTATATCGAGTCATCTTTGCTTCATCTATTAACACTTTCGCCACTTCTTCACTATTGGTTTCTTCACCTAAAATTAGAAACTTTTCTTTTTCTGTCCCTGATAAAAAACTAGCTCTTAGAATTGCCTCTACTAAATCTTCAATTGCTAAAATTCTAAATTTACTTTTTAGACTCGGTAATATTAAATTTTTATTTACTACTGCTAATTTAATAGCTTCAGTTAAAAAATTACTTTCATCCATTCCTGGCCCATAAACTCCATTTGCTTCCACCATTCTCCAATTTAAATCCAACCCATCAACTTCACGCTTTAATCTTTCTGCTTTTTTATTATCATTAATAGATACCAATGTAATTTTTCCTCCCTTAAATTGTTCTGTTTCCCATAAACTTTCATCCCCTAAAAAATCAAATACATAATTAAATTTACCGTTAACTTCAGACAAATCAACTAATAACTCAAAATTTTTTATTTCACTTAAACCTGTCACATATTCCCCTACTCCAATCACATTAATATCTTTTTCCGATAGATCTTCCGCCAATTTTTTTGCCGCAAATTGATCAATCCCAATAATTAAAGCGAAAGGTAAAGCCGAATTCATAGTTTATTTTAACTTAAATGTAACCTATTTTATCTACGATCTATTATCTACAACCTAACCATTAATCCCTTGCGGTAATATTTCGGATATTATGCGGTTATTACCTTCCAAATATGTTCTGATTTTTAATTTTGAACCTCCGTAACGTGAAAAAACGTCATAACCCAATTCTTTGTATTTGTTCTAATATTTTAACCAAATAAAAGCCTCCCTTATTTAAGGGAGGTCAATTTGCGATCAAAAATCATAAATTGAGTGAGTTTAAATTGTCCGAACCCGATTCCAAATGATTAAAAATAAAAACCAAATCTGTACTGATTTTAAGTAGGGGAATATATCATTTTTTATAAATTTTATTTCGAAGTTACTATTTTTTTCATGCTTTGAACACGCCAGTATTCACGCAAAAAAAATACGTAACAAGAAAAAATAAAATTTATAAAAACTAAGCTCTCTTCTTCAACGCTAAAATCGTCAACAAACAAGCCAATCCTTCTGTAAAACCAGTTACCCAAGCCGCTCCATTAATTCCAAATTTTGGAATCATTATCCAATTTCCAGTGAAATTAAAAAACAAAGTTATTATCCCCAAAGTTAACATTTGTTTCTGTCCACCTTTTGCAATTAAGGTAAATCCAAACAAATGATTAATATAAGAAAAAAAGAGGGGAATTAACAAAATTCTTAATACTGTCACTGATGATTCATAACCATTCCCAGCTAAGATTTTTATCATCAATGGAGCTAACAAATAGGCTAGAGGAATAATAACCAATAAAGCTCCCAAAACAATTAAAATTGACCATTTAAATAAACTTTTTTTATGTTCCGATTTACCCGATAAAATCGGAAAAATACTATTTACAAAAAAATAAGCCGGTTGTACCATATTGGAATAAATTTTATAAGCCAATCCATAAAAAGCCACTTCTTTAACCCCAATAAACTTATCAATCATCATTGAATCAATTGCTCGATCATAACCAGTAAAAATCAACATATAAATACCCATCGGCCATGACACTTTTAAAAAATTTAAAACAAATTTCTTATCAAAAATTTCTAATTTAAATGAATTTAAAACTCTTTTAACCAATTTCCATCCAATACTTAAACTTAAAATTCTAGCAATTAAATAAGTTCCAAACACCCACATTAAACTAATCGGATTATGCCAAATTAATAATATAAATAAAAATATTAAAGGAAAAATAACATCCATTATTACCTTCAAACCCATTCTTAATTCTGTTTGAAAAATTATTTCTAAACTTCCAGCAATTGAAGTAAACCAAATCATCATTAAAGCAATAAAAACTTCACCTTTAATTAAAGCAAAACCACCCCAACCAAAAACCAAAATCAACCCTAAAGTAAAAGCAAATAAAGTTGTTAACAATCTTGTCCAAGCCACCTGTATAAATAAATTATTTCTTTCTTCACCTTCCTTTCCTGAAGCTTCTTTCACTCCCATTACCATTGTTCCAAAATCCGAAATTGAATCCAAAAGTAATAATATTGATGTTATTAAAGTGTAACTACCATAAATACTTGGTCCTAATTTTCTAGTTAATAAAGCAGTTGTCGCTAAACTAATTAAAATCGTAATTCCTTTAGCTACAATTTGAACCCAAGTATTCAATAATGACTTTTTCAACATAGAATATTTTAAGCTATTCCCAATACCAATACCAACAACCAAACATTTTGCGGTAATGTAAGCCAATAATGATCCACCATCCCACTAATTATTATTACCCCTAAAATTATTTTAAAAATCCAATTTATTTTTCTCCATTTAAAATTTTCTTTTAAAAACCACCATCCCAAAAATAATCCAAATAATCCTATTTCGCTCAGTATTAAAATCAAGATATTATGCACTGGTTGTAACCAAAATACTCCATTATTTTTTTGAAATTCTGGTAATCTTACTAAAAAATTTCCCAAACCTACTCCAACTAATGGCGTCTCTTTAAACATTTTCAAACCAGCCAAATTTAGTTGTACTCTTTTTTCAATTCCATTTATATCCCATCCACCCAAAAAATCTGAAACTTGGTATTCCTTGTTTATTAAATAAAACCCAAATCCAATCATTCCTAAAAATAAAATTACTAAACCAATTAAATTAGCTTTATTTTTTATATTTTTTAATAAAAAACATAAAATCAAAATTAGGGTTAACAACCAAATAGTTCTACTCCCTGATACCATTATTCCCAAAAAACCAAACCAACTTACTGTCCACCACCAAATAGGTTTAATTTTCTCTTTAAAACCATACCAAAGTAATAAACTTACTAGTAAAAATCCCGCTAAACTATTTGGATGAGAAAAAGTACCATAAGACCTAATCAAACCTCGTCCCAAAACTGACATTTGAGCGATTCCAATTGTATTAAAATTAAAACTTCTTTCTCCAAACCAATAAAAAATTCCATTTAAACTCCCATTTTTAGCCATCTGTGCCACTGCTAACAGACTTTCAAAAACAATCCAACAGGGGATAACTTTAATTAGTTTATTTTTAATTTCAGTTTTATTTTTTTTAAAATACCAAAAAGTAATTAATAATTGACCTATTCTTAGCCATTTATAAACAACCACCTCTGGATTCACCGCCATTAAAATATTCACTCCCACAAACCCCAATATTATTAAAGTTTTAAAATTAAAAATATTTTCTTTTTTAAAATTAAATTTTTTAAAATTTAGAATAAACAAAATCAACCATATTAAATCTAACAAATACAAAGTCGGGGAGAGGTAATCAATTCTAATTCCTAAAATATAACTCCATTCTGGCCAAAAATGTTTACCTAATTGAACTGGAATTAAAAGTAAAAATAAAAATAACCACACAACCCAATATTATCACAAAATAGGTTTAAATCTTTTTTATTACAATATGTCTCTCTTCCCCTTCACCTTCTGATTCACTTGTTATTCCTTCAATTTCCACCAATGCCATATGACAAACTCTTCTTTCATATGAACTCATATTAGCCATAGATACAGAACTACCATTCACTAATACTTTTTCTGCCAAAGATTTCACCATATTTTCCAATCTAACTTTTTGTTCACCTCTATAATTGTTAACATCCAATAGAACCCTAATTCCTTCACCAATCTGAGATCTAATAATTAAAGATAAAACAAATTGAATTGAGGCTAAATTTCGACCCCTAAAACCAATCAACCCTGCTGGATTTTTAACTGTAATTCCGACGAGAACTTGATTTTCTTCACCTTCCATATCTTCCACAAAAGCTTTTTCTACCTCAAAATTCATCTTTTCTAAAAGTTCACAAGTGAATTTCAATATTTTTTCGTTTCTTTTTTTATTATCCATAGTGGCTATTTTAACACGCAAAATCTACTTTTTATTTACTTTATTAACCACCAATTGTTGAACTATCATTAATCCTGAAGTTGTAAACCAATACAAAAGTAATCCTAAAGAAAAATTCCAACCAATAAAAATTGTCATTAACGGCATCATATAAGTCGATTGAGTTCTCATCGCTGACATCATATCATCACCTTTACCTTTAGTAGTATCTGCGACAGATTCACTTACTTTAGTTGCCGGCATAATCAATTTTGCACTTAAAAATTGCAAAAAACCCGAACCAAACAATAAAATTATTGGTAAAATCAAACTAATATTAATTCCTTGAGAGAAAATTTTGGATGGAGTTTGAGATAAATCAGAACCTAAAAAACCCAAATCAAATTTGAAATTTTCATCAACTCTAAAAGATTGAATCAAATTACTATTAATTTTTTCTAAAGAAACCTTTCCTGTTGAAAAATTACTCACCATATTAAAAGCATAAAAAAATAGCATCAACACTGCTATTTGAAGAATTTGAGGCAAACAACCAGCCATTGGATTAACTCCTTCTTGTTTATAAAGACTCATTTGAGCCGTCGCTAGCGCTTGTTTGTCTTTTCCATATTTTTCCGTCAATTTTTTAAGTTTTGGCTGCAACTCATTTATTTTTTTAGCTGATTTTAAACTTGGAGCTACTAATGGCCACAAAATCAATTTAATAACAATTGTTACCATAATAATAGCTAGTCCAAAATTACCTACTAAATAATAAGCAGCAAATAAAGCATTTACAAATGGAGCTAAAAATAAATTCATATCGTTTATTTTACCAAATCAATTCCACCTTTTGATAGGGGATTACATCTCAAAACTCTTTTAAACCCTAAAAACAAACCCTTTATCACTCCATATTTTTCAACCGCTTCATAACAATATTCCGAGCAGCTAGGTATAAATCGACAATGATTTCCTCGTGAAAAATATCTTTTATAAAACACTAAAAATTTTAAAATTATCTTTTTCATTTAAAAAATTTTTCTACCTCTTTTTCTATTTCTTCTAATTTCTTTCCCAAAATATCCTTTTTTGTTAGAAACACCACTCTAGTTCCATCTTCAAATTTATCTAAATTTTTTCGAACAATTTCCGATAGTGCTCTTCTGATTTTATTTCTATCCACTGCTCTTTTAGAAATTTTTTTCGACACAATAAAACCAAACTTCTTCAAATCATCATCTTCTTTATAATTCAAAAAACCAAAAAAAGGAGAATAAAAAATACTCCCATTATTTTTAATTTTATAAAATTCTTTTTTTGATCTAATCCTATTTTCTCTTTTCAACACACTCAATTATATCCAAGTTAAGCAGTTATTGCTTTTCTTCCTTTATTTCTTCTTCTTTTAAGCACATTTCGACCATCATGATCCATCATTCTTTTTAAGAAACCATGAACACGAGCATGTTTTTTTGCTTTTCTCTGTAAAGTCATTTTTGCCATAGGTATTATTTTAACACAAAAAGTACCCTCCTTGTCAAGGTAGGGTGGTCACGTCACTGCGGGACCGAGTGGGTTTTAATTTGACCCATTTCATTTTGTGGATAACTCCTCTAATATAAAAGTACCCCAATCGATTTTTCCACAATTTCGATTTCAATTCCTGCCTGTAAACACGTTAATTTTTGCATTTAAAAAACTTTATAACTTTTAATTAAATATATGGATATTGAACGAATTTGGAAAAACACTCAAGAAGAGTTAAAAATAACTCTAGCTCCTGCTATTTTCCAAACTTTTGTTTTAAAAACTCAATTAATCAGTATCGAAAATAATATTGCTACTATTGGATGTCCAAATACTTACTCTGTTGATTTCAACAAAAAACGCTATTATGAAATCATTAAAAACGCTCTCGACAATCAAACTAAAACCGAAAACACTCTCAATTTTATTGTCCAAGAAATTATTAAAACTGAAACTGAAAACACCAATAATACTCCACTTTTTTCTTATAATCCCAGTAAAATTGATCATTCAAACCTTCATCCAAAATATACTTTTGAAAATTTAATAGTTGGAAATAGTAATAATTTTGCCTATGCTGCTGCACAAGGAATTATTAAAAACCCTGGTCTCTCTTACAATCCTTTCTTTATTTGGGGTGGGGTAGGGGTTGGTAAAACTCATCTTATGCAAGCTATTGGACATGAACTTCTCAAAAATAATCCCGATTTAAAAATAAAATATTTTTCCGCTGAAACTTTTGGTAATGAATTAGTCAATGCTCTCAAAACCAAAAATATGAATCAATTTAAAGAAAAATATCGCAGTTTAGATTGTATTTTAGTTGACGATATTCAATTTATTGCTGGCAAAGAATATACCCAAGAAGAATTTTTTCACACTTTTAACGCCCTTCACATGAATGGTAAACAGGTCATTCTAACTTCCGATCGCAAACCCAGTGAAATTGACCATCTTGAAGATCGTCTTGTTTCTCGTTTTATGGGTGGATTAACTGTTGATATTCAACTTCCTGATTATGAAATGCGAATTGCCATTATCAGTAAAAAAATTGAAGAAAAAGGAATTCAAATAACTCCTGAAGCTGTCGAGTTTTTAGCCAATAACATTGAATCCAACATTCGCGAAATAGAAGGCAAACTTCAACAAATTACTGTTCAATCAATTGCCCAACAAACAGGAGAAATAGATTTATTTTTTGTCCAAAATTTTTTAAATCCGTCTTCAAATTCTTCAATAATTAACCAACGAGCACTTCAATTAAACCCTCGTCATATTATTTCAGTTTGTTCTAAATATTTTAATATTAAAACCAGTGATCTTTGTGGAAAAAGTCGAAAAAAAGAATTAGTTAATGCTCGTCATATTACTGCCTATTTACTTCTAACCCAAATAAACCTACCTCTCGAAGAAGTTGGACATCTTCTTGGTGGTCGAGATCATACTAGTATTATGCATGCTCGAGACAAAATTCAAAATGAATTTTCCACTAATCCACAAACTCGTCAACTTATTAACCAAATCAAAAACACTTTTTAATCCTAAAAAAGTTTTCCACTTTTAAAAGCCACTTTTCCACAATCTTATTCACATTTTATTTTATTCTTTTCCCCCGAAGTTTACCCAAACTCCAAATAAAAATTATAAGATTAAAAAAACAAATTATCACTATCTTTAAACCATTTTTAATTAATTCACTTAAATCTTTATTTACAAAATAAGTATCTTTCCATCAAATTTATTTTTATCCCACTTATTAACACCCTCTACTAAACACTACTACTATTTTGGATATTAATATCTATTAATAATAACCTTTAAATTTTAACTAAATTTTGATAATATAAATCAATGAAACTTTCCCTTTTACAAGAAAATTTAAACACTGCTCTCACTAATGTTTCTAGATTTGTTTCTTCTAAAAATCAATTACCTATTTTAAATAATATTTTATTATCTACTGATAATGGTCGACTCAAATTATCTGCCACTAATTTAGAATTAAGTATTAATTATTGGATTGGTGCCAAAATTGAAGAAGAAGGAACAATTACTATTCCTTCAAAAGAAATTACTGAATTTGTTTCCTATTTAACACCAGGTAAAATCGATTTATCTTTAAAAGGTGATAATCTTTTAACTTTGTCTTCATCTAAAACCGAATCTACTTTTACCACTAATCCTTCCACTGATTATCCAGATTTTCCGACTTTAAATCCTGATACTTGTTTTGAATTAGATCTAAATGTTTTAACTCAAGCTATTTCTCAAATTGCTTTTTCTGCCGCTATCGATGATACTCGTCCAGTTTTAACTGCCATTCTTTGTCAATTTACCTCCGATAGTTTAAAACTCGTTGCTACTGATGGTTTTCGTTTATCCTTTAAAGAAATTAAATTGATTAATCCTATTAATCTAAAAAATGATCAAATCACTTTTTTAATTCCTGCCAAAAGTCTCTTAGAGGTTACTAAACTCGCTAAAACTAATACTAAAGTTAAAATTGGTTTAACATCAGATGAACATCAAGTAGTCTTCGTCCTAGACGACATAGAACTAGTTTCTCGACTTATTGAAGGGGAGTACCCTGCTTATCAAAGAATTATTCCAGAATCTTTCTCTACAAAAATATTTTTAAACAAAGATGATTTTATTCAAGCTGTTAAAATTGCCTCTGTTTTTGCTAAAGAGTCAGCCAACATTGATCGTTTCAATATTAAAAGTAATTCTATTGAATTGACGGCTAATGCTCCTCAAATTGGTCAAAATAAAGCTACTGTTGATGCTAAAATTGAAGGTGAAGGTTTAGAAATTGCCTTTAATTATAAATTTTTAATGGATTTTCTTAATGTTTGTAAAAGCCAAGAAATTATTATTGAATTAAACGAATCTCTAACTCCTGCCTTTTTTCATGATCAATCCGATTCAGATTTTTCCCACATCATCATGCCTGTCCGCCTCCAAGATTAATCCAAATTTTTTATTGTAAATTCCATCGTATATTCAGTAAATATTGGATATTTTTTTTGCCATTCTTTTACTTCATTTTCAGCTTCATTTTTGTCTTCTTCTTTACTGATTAAAACATCTAAAACACCAGGACTTTTAACACCAGCAATTTCCATTTTTTCTCCCATATAAGGTAAAACAATAGTTGTTCCTTCCTCAATATTTGGGTTATCTACTTCGTATATAATTTGAGTTGGGACAAGTGTTGGTATTTCTGTTATTAAAATTGTACTATTTTTATCATCTTTATTTCCATAAAAAAATTTTAAAAAAAACAAAATTATTACAAGTAACAATAAAACAATTAAAATTAAATATTTTTTTAAAAAATTAATCATATCTTTATCTTAAACCATTTTATAAAACTCTGGCAAATTTAATAAAATCTAAATATTCTCCCATTTGTACTCCACCTGGTTGAGAGCCTTTTCCTTGACAGACTTCAAAAATACCACTAGGACCATCGTGTATCCAAAGTAAATTTCCACTATTATCCCTTCCCGCAAATATTCCAATATGTTTACAACCACTGTCACATCCTAAATCTCCCAGTTGAAGCAAATTTTTATTTGTAAATTTTATCTTTGCCCAACTATACTCATTTTGAGCTCCACTATTAATATTTATTCCAAATTGGTGATAAACCCAACCAACAAATCCGGAACAATCCAATCCATAAATTTTTCTTCTAGGAGAGGTTTCTTCGTCGTATATTAAATTTGTTCCACAAAGAGGAGTACCCCAATAAGTATCAATTCCTTTTACTGGTTCAGAATGGCTACAATGACCATGGCCTCCCCCATACCAATAACAAACTTTATTTACCAAAGAACTTGCCATGTCTACTATCATTTGTCCTGTCACTATCGTTCCTGCTGAATATTGAGGTAAAACAATTGGCCCAGAAGAGGAAATATAACTGTAATTATAATCTGTGGTATAACCGTCACTACCACTATCAGTGATATCTATTGTTTCTTTTGGTGTTACTAAACTAGAAATCAAACTTCCGTTAAACAGATTATATAAAAACATTCCCCCTATAATTATTGGTATTAAAGGCAAGATTAATGTCATTGAAATGGCTCCTATTAATAAGGCTGGTAATCCAACGATAAAAATTGCTCCATTTATTAAGGCTCCACCTACTTTTCCAAAAGTTTCTTGTAAACCTTTTTTTAAGTTTATTCCTAAGGTATCTGCGATTTTTCCTCCAATTTTTTTTAATACTTTTACCACAGCTAAGGCTGCCAACACAATTGCCCCCACTCCAGTTGCTGACACTGCCGCTCCAGCCGCCACTTCTGCTCCAGCCACTACTGCTCCAGTTCCAGCTGCTGCCGCTCCACTAGCTGCTGTTGTTGTCGCTGCTTTAACTCCACCACTTAGAATTCCGTTCAACACAGTTTCAAATCCTTTTTTAAACCCTTGTTCTGCCATTACATTTAAAGCATTAGTAGCAAATTCTTGAATTGCTTGGTTGCCAATTTTGCTTACCATTTTTAATCCAGTCTCTGTTACCGTTTTGTTTAGCCAACCACCAGTTAATTTATCAATTCTATCTGCCCAACCCAAATATCTTTGGACTTCAGAAAATGTTTTGTTCAGTCCTTGACTATTAAAGCTAGAAATAACATTTTCAAATGAATTAACTTCTTTAAAATTTGGTAAATTTACGTCTTTTAAGGACTTTTTCAGTGATTCAAATTTATTTTTAATTTCTTTTATTTCTTCGGGTTTTTTAGTTAAAAAATTAGTCACTCCCTTTAAATCTGTCCAAGCATTTTGTATTTTCCCTGGGCTAAATATTTGGTTATTAGCGTCTAAAGCCGCATCTTTTTGACCATCGATGATATTATTACTCGCATATGTTTCTGACAATAATTTTCCATATTCTTTAACTTTTTCTAATTCTTCTGTCTTTAAATTTGGGTTTAATTTTTTAGTCTCTTCTTCAAATTTCTTTTCAAATTCTTTTTTTCTTAATTCTTCTGCTTCTCTTGGATATTTTTCTGTCAATTTTTCAGTCGCTAATTCAATTTTTTTTGCCATTATCCCAATTTCATTTCCACTTGCCATTTCGGGACTTTTTGACACTATTCTAGACAAGTCATTAACTTTCTCCACTATTGTTTTAACTTCTGTATCATTTACGATATTATCAATCTTTGAGTTTAATTCTCTTTTTAAATCTTCATTTTCACCTAAATTTTGGTTAGCCTCTCTTTTTAGTTTACTTAAAGCTATCAACAACGGAGTTGTGTCTATTATTTCTATACTTTCCTGTCCAATTTGTGTCGATATCCTTGCCATTACTAAATTATATCAATCTTAAACAATTCCGTCGCCGAACAATTTATCATAATTCATTTTATTGTCATCTTTTTTAATTTCGTTTATATTTTTTTGCCCTCCATTTTCAAGGGAGGGTAACCCCACAGCAGTGGGGGCGGGTGGGTTTAAATCAAATACTGGCTGCGGTTTTCTAGCTAATTGTGGAGGCTGAGGTATTTTTTGTTCCTCAGTTTTAATAAAAATTGGTCTTTTTATTTCAGGTTTAATTTCTTCATTTTTTGTTTCATTTTGAAGTATTACCAATTCCGGTCTTTTGAATAAGACCTCTTCAGTTTTTACTTCTGGTTCAATCTTGGTCTCAACTATTGATTGTGTTGCCATCAATTCTTTTTCTTCAGTTTTTATTGTTTGAAACGGAATTTTATTTTCAATTTCTACTGTTTTAACTTCTGGAATATTAATTTTTGGTGGCATTTGAGGCACATTTACTTTTTGTGGTTCAACAGGTTTTAAAGGTTCCCCTTTATCAATGGGAGATGTCACTGTAACAGCAGGGACTGAGGGATTTTGAATTGATTGTTTCTGATTATTTATTAAATTTTGTTTCTTTAAAATATCCTCTGGATTTGAAGTAATTAATCTATTTTCATCTTCCGATGCAATAACTTGAATTGCTACATGATTTTGACCAGCAAAGAAAATTCCTTCACCTTTTCCCGCTGATAATAGCAATTGTTTTTCTCCTTCACTTAAATAAAAGACTTCCCCAATTTGATCAATTGCGGCACTGTGTTGTTTTAATAAAATTTGAATAGCACTATTGGTTACAATTTCCTTTCCATAAGCAGTCCCTAAAAAATCATCAACATCTTGAGTAATTGTTGTCACTCCTAAATAATATTTTCTACCTCTTTTAACAATTCCTCTCAAAAATTCAGCCGAATCATTGTGTTGCATCAAATACCAAGCTTCATCAACTACCAATATTCTCTTTTTTAAAGTTTTTTTAACTACCGTCCAAATATAATCCAAAATAATTTGCATTGCCACTGGTCTTAATGCATCTTCCAAATTTCTAATTCCAAAAACCACAAACTTATTAGTTAAATTAACTGTTGTTTTCTGATTAAAAATTCCAGAAAACGATCCTTTAATATATTTTTCCATTCTTGCCGCCAAATTCTTAGCCTTTTCATCTTCCATTCCAATTAAAGATTTATATAAATCTTCAATTAATGGTGGTTCTTTGTCTTGAGTTGCTGGATCAGGTGTAATCCCTTTCATTTTATATGCATCCATCATGGCTCTATCCATAATTGATTCTTCGATTGGATCCATTTCTCCCAACATTACTTTTAATAATTTATGCAAGGATAATATTTTTGTGTTTAAACCATTTTCACCAGGTTCTTCCGCTAAAGTTAGATCAAAAGGATTAATTTTTGAGTTTTCGCTGTAACCAAAAGCAATATATTGACCACCAGAATTATCACATAATTCCTTATATTCATTTTCAGGGTCAATTACAATAATATCTGTCCCCATCATTAACGATCTTAATACTTCTAATTTGATTAAATAAGACTTTCCAGCCCCCGCCATCGCAAACACCACTGAATTATAATTAGGCATTGAAAATCGATCAAAAATTACCAATGATCCATTATGCATATTAATTCCATACATAATTCCTCGATCGTCAGATAAATCAGATGACACAAACGGAAATGTTGTTGCCAAAGAAGTCGTATCCATATTTCGACTAATAGCCAGTCTGTCCTGGCAAATAGGCAAAGTCGTTATAAAACCATCTTCCATCTGTAATGTCGCCTTCTTACTAATTATCAATAATGCTCCTAAAGCCGCTTCTAAATTTTTATTTGTTCTATCGAGTTCTGAAATTGAATCAGCCGTTATTGTTACATAAAGTCCAAATTGGAAAAATCTTTCTTCTCCTTTAACCAAATTCGCCTGCAAATTCAATGCATCTTCCAATTTGGCCTGTGTTGCGGGATTAACTAATCTTCCTCGTTGGATATCTGTGCTTAATTCTGCCTCCATTTCTGTAATTTTTCTTCTCAAATCATCTAAAACCTCTTTTCCATCTGTTGGATAAATAAACATCGAAATATTTAAAGATGAATCAAAATTAATTAATGATGACAACCAATTAATTCCCACAAACCTTGGATAAGCCGCTACGAATAAAGTTCGATAATATTTATTATCAATTCGAATATGATTAAAATCAACCTCTAATGCCGACGGAGCAATAATATCTTTAGTTGTTACCAATCCTTGAGTAAAATCTCTTTTATTTGGGTCAACTAACGCCTGCACTGTATTGTTTATTACTGCTGGTTTTTTAGCAAAAAGTTTCATTTATTTTGTCCTCCCATTACCATCGGAGCCTGATAATTTACATTTTGAATCTTTTCATTAATTGCTGTTTCTTCATTGTAGGTTCGGTAAAAAAGATCAATTAGTTCTTTATTATTCAAAGGTTGGATATCTAAACCTAATCTAGAGAACAACCTAATTAAATGATCTCTTTTTGGTTCTAAATTAGCTTTAGCTTTTTCTAAAATATATTCTTTAGCAAATGGTAATTCTTGATTCTTGCTTTGTGGTAAAAACATTTTTATTCCTTTAATTCCACCAGTTTTAATTCCTAATTCTAGTGATGAAAAATTAACAGCAATAAAAAATGATTTTGATAAGACATCATTTTTTTTCACTGTTTCCTCTATAAATTTTCTATATTGTTTAATTCTTTCTTTTAATTGTGGATTCAATTGCTTTTCTTCTAAATTTTTTAAATTATTTAAATAAGAACTCACATCTTTAGTGTGTGATTGAATAATAATTTGAATTGGAAAAGTCAAAGAATTAATAATTCCACCATAAGCAAAAACTAAAGCCGATTGCTCTGGTTCTGATAATAAATCAAAATTGACCGAAGATACACTCAATACCATTGAGCAAGATCCATCCTTCATCACCACGATCCCATCAACCACATCTTCAATTGGTAGATGATCTTGGGTGCTTCCTTTAATAGCAATTTTTAATGGATCTATTGGCATTAGTTATTCGAAATAATTCTAACTGGTTGAACTATTTGATTATTTAAATCTATATTAACTCTATCAAAATTATAACCATCTTTCTCTGCAATAATTAAGTATCTCCCATTTGCCAATGGTGTTGTTGTTTTAAATTGACCTAAAGAGTTGGTTTTTAATACTCTAGATGGGTTTCCTTGTGCGTCTTGAATTTCAACAATCACCCCATCAACTATTTTTCCATCCATATTTGTTGCCATTCCTACCACAACATTTGGAATTTCTGGAATGTCTGGCATTGGAATTGTTCCAAAAACTGCTTTTCCGGTCGCTCCCAATCTTTCGGTTTTTAAATTTAAATCAACTTTTTGGTCTCTCCAATCTTCTGCTTTAGTTTCTATTTTTTCATCTGGTTTAATTACTGTTATTACTTCTCTCACTTCTACCTCATTTTTCTTCTCTTCAGTTCTATTTTCTGTTGTTATTTTTGGTTCATCTATATTTTTTTTATCTTTAACCCCAATTGTTTCAATTGCATCCTTAATTTTATTTCCAATCAAATTTGATTTAACTACATTTTTAATCATCACAATATCTTCTTCATTTTGGTTAATATTTTTAGTTAAATCTAAATCTAACCAATTTTTCTCTGTTTTTCTTTTATAAAGAAAAATTGTTGGTGAATAAATTGCTTTTATAAATGAAATTATCCATGATTCTAAAGATCTATCTTCAAATGGGACAAAAGCTAAAACTAAACCACCTCCACCAAACAACAATATCAATGGCCATTTTACTAAAATCATTAATTTGGTTGAATTTATTATTATCGCCAAAACTATTCCCACTGCTGCTTTTAAAAATTGTTTCAAAGTCATATCTCCCACGAGTTTAAATTCGTAAGATGATATTTGTTGTGGAATTGCGTGTTGTTCCATTAGTTAATTCTAACAGTAAACAGATTAATTTAAAATTAAATATTAATAATTTAAATCCTCTCTTTTTCAAGGGAGGGTAGGGTGGGTTTTGTTTTGCTAAACTACATTATGTCTAAATTAGTTATAGTTGACGGCCATGCAATTATTCATCGAGCCTACCACTCTATTCCAACATTAACGTTTAATGGTCAACCAGTCAATGGTATTTATGGTTTTTATTCCATGCTTCTCACTGCTATTAATATTCTTAACCCAAAATATTTGATTGTTTGTCTAGATTCTCCAGGTCCTAATTTTCGTAATCACGAATTTCTTGGTTATCGATCTAAACGTAAACCCGCCGATCATGATTTAATTGTTCAACTGCCATTATTAAAATCAACCCTAGAACAGGCTAAAATTTCTACTTTTTCCATGGGTGGTTTTGAAGCTGATGATTTAATTGCCACCATCACTATCAAAGCTCTCAAAAAAATAAATAAAAACAAAAAAAAATTAATTAACGAAGTTATTATCATCACTGGTGATAAAGATTTAATGCAATTAGTTGATCAAAAAGTTTCCCTTTTTGTTCCTATACGCGGTCTTTCCGAAACTAAAATATACAATTCTTCTGATGTTGTCGAAAAACTTGGTGTTTTGCCAACTCAAGTTGTTGATTTAAAAGCTTTAATGGGGGACATGTCTGATAATTATCCAGGTGTGGCTGGTATTGGTCCTAAAGTTGCTACCGATTTACTTTCTCAATATCAAAATTTAGATAATATTTATAAAAATCTAAATGAAATAAAACCGACAGTTAAAGAAAAATTAGAAAAAGACAAAGATAATGCTTATCTTTCCCAAAAATTAGCCACTTTAGTTAAAAATATTCCTATTCATCTTAATCTTTCTTCCTCTAAATTAACTCCTATTTCTTATCAAAACTTAATCACTCTTTTTAAATCTTTTAACTTTAAATCTTTAGTTCAGCGAGTCGAAAAACAAACTCCAATTAAAATTAATAAACCAAATGAAAAAAAATCACAACAAACATCTCTGTTCTAAAAACAAAACTCCTAGAATCGTCATTGTTCAAGATTACATCAAAGAATTTGGCGGAGCCGAGTCTGTTCTTGAAACCTTGTCTGAAGTTTTTTCCCAAGCTCCCATTTATACCACACTTTATAAACCTGAATTCCTTGGTCCTCACCGTCAACGTTTAGAAAAAAAATGGCAAAATAGAATTCATCAAAGTTTCTTTCAATATATTCCTTTTGCTTATAAATTAATTAGTCCTCTTCGTCTTTTATCTCCTCTTGCCTTTAAATTATTTGATTTTTCCAAATTCGATATCATTATTACTTCGGCCACTGGTGCTTATTTTCCAAATTTAATTAATAAAAAAAATGCTAAATTAATTTGTTATTGTCATACCCCACCTCGTTATCTCTATGGTCTACCCACTGCTAGAAATTTTACTAAAAATAAAACTATTTATAAAATAGTTAATTTTTTAAACATTTTTTTAAGAAAAATTGATTTTAAATCGGCTCAAAATGTTGACCAATTTATTGCCAATTCTCAAACTACTGCTGATCGTATCAAAAAATTTTATCATCGTGATTGCATCATTATTAATCCACCAATAGAATTACCAAAAAATAATAATCTACAATCTAAAATCGATGATCGACAGAACTATTTTTTAACCGGTGGTCGACTTGCTCGAGCCAAACGTTACGACATCGCTATCCTTGCGTGTAACCAATTAAATTTAAAACTAAAAATATTTGGTCGGGATTTTGCCAATTTTTACGATGAATTAAAAAAAATTGCTGGTCCTAATATTGAATTTCTTGGAGAAGTTTCTCAATCACAAAAAGATCAACTTTATTCCCAATCTAAAGCTTTTATTTTTTGTTCTGACAACGAAGATTTTGGAATGGTTCCAGTTGAATCCATGGCTCATGGTTGTCCAGTTATTGCTTATAAAAGTGGAGGAACCACCGAGACTGTTGTCGATGGTAAAACCGGTGTTTTTTTTGATGAGTTAACTACTAAATCTTGTGTCTCTGCTATTCAAAAATTTAAAAAATCAAAAATAAAATCAGAAGACTGTATTTTCCGCGCCTCCGACTTTTCCACTGAAAAATTCATTTCCAAAATCAAAAAAATAGTTTTATCTACAACTTAATATTTAAGACCTATTCAACCAAGATTGTGTTTCCAAAGCTGCCCTACAACCCTCACCAGCGGCAAGAATTGCTTGTCTGTGGTTTTGATTAACACAATCGCCAGCAGCAAAAATTCCTTCAACATTCGTCATCATTTTTTCATTAACTAAAATTTGTCCACCTTCTTTTAATTTTATCAATCCTTCCAAGAATTTTGTTGCCGGAGAATAACCAACTGCCACAAATAACCCATCTATTTCTAATATTTTTTCATCATTGGTTTTATTGTTAACAATTTTTATTGAGTTAACTTTTTCTTCCCCAAGTATTTCTTTAACCTCTGTGTTCCATAAAATTTCTATTTTAGAATTTTCAAAAACCTTTTTTTGTTCTGCCATACTAGCTCTAAATTCTTCTCTTCGGTGAATCATATAAACTTTTTTTGTGAATTTAGATAAAAATACCGCGTCTTCACAAGCCGTGTCTCCACCACCAACTACTGCCACTGTTTTATCTCTAAAAAACATTCCATCACAAGTAGCACAACTACTCACTCCATGTCCAATCATTTCTTTTTCTCGATCTAATCCAATCCACTTAACCCCAGCTCCAGTGGCCACAATAACAGACTTTGTTTCCAATATCTCTCCATTTTCTAATTCAATCTTAAAATTATCTGTAATTTTTTTAACAATACCTTGTTTAATTTCCACTCCAAAGTTTTTAACTTGAGTTTGTATATCCATCATTAATTTAAATCCACCAATTCCATTTGGAAATCCTGGGTAATTATCAACCATAGGAGTAATAGTTAATTGTCCACCTGGTTGATTTCCTGCAATTACAATCGTTTTAATATTTGCTCTGGCATGATAAATCGCCGCCGTTAGTCCAGCTGGGCCTGATCCAATAATCACACAATCATATTTGTTTTCATTCATACTGATCATTCTATCAAAATAGCTTTACTTTTTTTACATTTTAATTGATACTTATACAATGTCCAAAAGAACTCGTCAGACTATCCAATTAATTTTTCAAATTGTTCAAAACAAACCTCGTTTTCTTTTTTGGATAGCTGTTCGCTTTATTTCAGCAATTTTTCCTTTAATTACCATTTATCTTTTTTCCAGAACTATCAATTTAGTTGAAATTAAATCTAATTTTTCTATCATCTTTTTTTCCATTATTACAATTTTTGCTGTCAGAATTATTGATAACTTTACTCGGATAAAGTCGGTTACTAAATTGGATGAATGTATTAGTGATATTGGATTTGATATTCACAATTATTTTATTAATGGTATTAAACCAGAAACAAAATTAGAGAGACATGAAAGCATTCAGGTAATTCGTAACTTTGCCGAAGCTACCAGTTGGACTCTTAGAATTTTTCGCCAACCAGGTATTGATAGTATTATTTCTTTAGTATCAATCCCAATTATTCTTCTTTTTGTTGATTTTAAAGTTTTTATTTTAGAAATTGCTTATATCATTATTTATTACGTTATCGATTACTACACCACTCAGCATTATATTAATTTTAAAGATATTCAAAATACTAAAACTGAAGTCTATTATGCCAAACTTCAAGAAACTAACGATGTTGATTTGGAACAAAAAACATTCAGTCGACATTTTTCTCGCCTTGCTAATTGGTGTTTTACTGAATGGTTTACTCTTCAAAACACGGCTGTATTCTTTTATGTTCTAATTTTTGCTTATCTTATTATTGCTATTTCTACTGGTACTAAATTAATTTCTGACCTAGTTTTAATTATGAGCTACATCGCTTCCACTCAAACGTGTCTAAATTCATTCTCTGAAATTAAAGATAGTCTTGCTGATATGTTAGTAGCCGTCAACCATTTAGCTAAAAATAAAGCCATCTCCGTCATCGATTTTGATGATTTAGTATAATGGTTTATGCCAGAACTTCCCGAAGTTGAAGTTGTTCGACTTTTTTTAGATAGCCATTTGATTGGCAAAACCATTTCTAATCTTGAAATTATTAGTCCTAAGTCTTTTTCAGGTGATCCAAAAAAAGTAATTAATCAAAAAATTATTAAAACCAGTCGCACTGGTAAACAGTTATCCCTTCATTTATCCAATAATTTAATTCTTCTTTTCCATCTCAAAATGACCGGACAAATTATTTTAGGGGAGTTTGTTTTTGGTCATCCTACACCAAAAGAAGATAAATCAATTTTACCCAATAAGTCTACTCGACTTGTTTTTACCTTTTCCGATAATTCCCAATTATTTTTTAATGATCAACGCAAATTTGGCTGGGTTAAACTTTTAACCCCAGATGAACTCATTGATTATCAAAAAAATCTTGGTCTCGATATCTTAAGTTCTAAATTTACTCCCAAATATTTTTATCATCAAATTCAAACCACTTCTCGTCCAATAAAATCAGTATTACTCGACCAAAATAAATTCGCTGGCATTGGCAATATTTATGCCAATGATTCTCTTTTCCTCACTAAAATTAGTCCAAAGACTCCTGCCAATAAAATTAATTTAAAAAAGTCCGAATTATTAGTCTTTTTTCTAAAAAAGATTATGATTGATTCAATTAAAGTTGGTGGTTCCACTGCCAAAGATAATAAATACATTCACCCCGACGGCTCAGTTGGTCAAAACCAGTTTAATTTTCAAGTTTATCAACGTGACGGAGAACCATGCCTAATTTGTCAAACACCAATCAAACGAATCAAAATCGGCGGACGTAGTACTTTCTATTGTCCGAAATGTCAAAAATAGCCACCCTGTCAAGGGAGATGTCGATTAAGGCGAGACAGAGGGTTTAATCTATTGACAACATTTTTATATCGGACTAAAATAGTCCACAATGAAATTATCAACTAGAACTCGTTATGGTCTTCGTGCTCTGGCCAATCTTTTGGGCCAAGACCAGCCTTGTTCTATCAATCAAATTTCAAAAAAAGAAAATATTTCTTCAGATTATTTAGAAAAAATTTTTTCCAAATTAAAAAAAGCCGGAATTTTAAAAGTTGATCGGGGGGCTTGTGGTGGCTATTCAATTAATGGTGACCCAAAAAAAATTACCTTAGGGAAAGTTGTCAACTCTTTAGAAAAACAAGAATTTGCTTGTCCTGATTCTTGCAATTGTCAGAGTAAATCTGTTTATCAAAAAATTCAATCCGGTTTTAGTCACGTTCTAAATTCTATTACTCTTAACCAATTATCGTCTAAAAATAAAATTGTTTATTTAGATTATGCCGCCACCACTCCAATTGATCCTGAAGTTTTGAACACCATGCTTCCTTATTTTGATTTTTATTATTCAGGCAATTCCATGTCTCTTCACCAAATGGGTTTTACTGCTTCTCAAGTAATCGAAAATTGCCGTCAATCATTTGCTGATATTTTAAAAACTAAATCATCAGAAATTATTTTTACCAGTTCTGCCACTGAAAGTAATAATACTGTTTTAAAAGGTATTGCTTTTGCTAACAAAACTAAAGGTAAACATATTATTATTTCTTCAATTGAACATGATTGTGTTTTAAACAGTGTTAAATGGTTAGAAACCCAAGGTTTTGAAATTACTTATCTTTCTGTCGATAAATTTGGACTTATTAATTTAGATGAACTTAAAAAATTCATTCGCCCTGACACTATTCTAGTGTCCATAATTCATGGAAACAATGAAATCGGCACCATTCAAAATATCCAAGAGATAGGTCAAATTTGTAAAGAAAGAAATGTTTATTTTCACACCGACGCTTCCCAAAGTTTTACTAAAACTGAAATTGATTTATCTAAATTAAATATTGATTTATTAACTGCTTCTTCCCATAAAATTTATGGTCCCAAAGGTGCCGCTCTTCTTTATATAAAAACTGGCACCAAAATTAATCCACTTCTCCATGGCGGTGGTCATGAATTTAATTTACGTTCTTCCACTGTTAATCTTCCAGCTATTGTTGGTTTCACTAAAGCTGCCGAAATTGCTGTTAAAAATTTTGATCAAGAGCAAGAAAAATTAACCAAAATTAGGGATTATTTAATTAAAAATATTTTAAAAAATATTCCCGATTCTCATCTTAATGGCCATCCAACTAAACGTCTTTCTAATAATATCAATATTTCTTTTGACCGCGTTGAAGGGGAGTCTCTTCTTTTGGAATTAGATTTTTATGGCATTGAAGCTTCAACTGGTTCTGCTTGTTCTTCTCTGTCACTAGAACCTAGTCATGTTTTATTAGCCATTGGTTCAAAACCAGAACAGGCTCATGGTTCTCTTCGTTTTAGCCTTGGTCGTTTTTCTACCAAAGCCGATGCTGATTATCTTCTAAAAATCTTACCTCAAGTTATTAATAAATTTAGAACCATTTCGCCTTTTAAAAAATAAAAATATGTATACTCAAAAAGTACTCGAACATTTTAGAAATCCCCACAACTTTGGTTCAATGAATAACCCCACTACTATTGGTGAAGTTGGTAATTTAGCCTGTGGTGATGTCATGAAACTTTATTTAAAAATTGATAAAAATAAAAAAGACGAAGATTATATTCAAGATGTTAAATTTGAAACTCTTGGTTGTGCCGCTGCTATTGCCACCAGTAGTGTCATTACTGATTTAGTTAAAAATAAAACTTTAACTGAAGCTTTAAAAATTAAAAATGAAGATATTATTAAAGCCTTAGATGATTTACCCACCATTAAAATTCATTGTTCACTTTTAGCCGCCGATGCTTTAGTCGAAGCCATCTATAATTATTATGTAAAGACTAATCAACAGGTTTCTGACGAATTAACAAAACTTCATCAGCGTATTACTGTTTGTCAAACTCGTTTAAAACGCTAAATATTGTTAAAATAAATCATGTTTTTAATTAAAACCGTTTATGCTCAATGTCCTGTCTGTATTGTCACTGTCGGTGGGGGAATGTTATTGGCTCAACAACTTCACATTGATGCTTTTTTAATTGCTCTTTGGATTTCTGGTCTCGATACTGCTATTTCTTTTTGGTTAGCCAGTAAATTTAAAAATAAATTTCTTAAAAATCCTCTAATTCTTTCCATTATCATGCTTGGTTTTACTCTTTTTTATTTTGTCTCCACTAATCAAACTGGTGTTGTTTCTAATAAAATACTAGGCCTAGATAAAATTATTTTTGGCCAAATATTGGGCCTTTTTATTTGGCTTTTGGGTATTTTTATTGATCGTAAATCTCGTAAATTAAATGGCGATAAAATTCTTTTTCCTTATCAAAAAGTCGTTTTTCCAATCAGCACTTTACTTATTTTTACATTAGTATTTAAATTAATTTTCAAACTATGAAACTAAACCAAGACGTTCAAAAATTTATTAATAAAACTAAAGAATTAGAAAAAGGTCACCAACTTGATCTTTCTTCCGGTGAAGATTTATCGGTCGCCATCATGAATCTTATTGGTATTGAGGAACACATGTTTTTTACTTCCCAAAAGTTAGGTGACACTAAATATATTGATGTTTTAAATACTGCTCGCGAAATGAGAAAAGAATTAATGAAAAAAATTGTTAAAGAAGGCCAAGGTGAAATTTGGTGTACCAGTAAACATCTTTTATCAGCCTCCATGCGCTTAATAGAAGTCGGTACTAAATCTTTAACTAAAGGTGACAAAAAAGAAGCCAATGACTATTTTAAAAAATCATTTGATCTTTACAATATGTTTTGGGGTTTAAATCTTGGTCTAATCAAATCCGATCCAAAAAAAATCACTCTATCAAAAAAAGAAACACCAATCTCTGAAAAAACTTTAATGGGAACCATTGGTAAAACCATCAATAAAATTCTTGATTGTTGTCGTGAATAAAACTATTTAATTAAAAACAAAATTCCTATTAAAACAAGCAATCCTGGCCAAAATAAATCCCAATCAATTATTATTGGCGAAATTTGATTCCAAATTGCCACCAATCCAACCAAAATCAAAACTACTCCTAAAACATTTATTTTTTTAGTCGATTTTTTAATTTTAGTATCCAGTATTATCTCTTTTGTCATTGATTTGGCTTTATCTTTAATATCGTCAGCAAATTCTTCCATCTTTTCTTTTCTATTAATTTTCCTTTCCTTTCCTTCTTTTTTTGGAATTACTAACCATAAAACAAAATAAATTAAAATTCCACCACCGCCACATAAAATTAATAGAACGAAAATAATCCTCACTAATGAACTATCAATATCAAAATAATCTGCCAGTCCACCACAAACACCGGCTAACATGTAATCATCAATCGATCTCAGTATTTTTTTCTTTTCCACAGTTAAATTCTAGCAATTTCTTTTAATTTATCAATATCATTAATTACCATTTTTCTTTTTTTATTGTAAAGATAGCCTTTCTTTTGAAAATTTAAAATTTGTAAAGTCACAGTTTCTCTGGTTAATCCCAACATACTGGCTAAAACTCGATGAGGAGTATTAAAATCAATTAAAATTTCCTTTCCTTTTTTTTCTCCTAATTTTTTAGCAATCATCCAAATTAATCCAGCCACTTTACTAGATGCATCCCCAACAATAATTTGTTGGCAACTACCAGTCATATCCAATAAATCATCAATCAATTGTTGGTTAATTTCATCTTTTATTTCTTTATTTTCATCTACAAATTTTACAAACTTATCCATTGGTATCGCCCAAAGTTCTACTGAAGTTATTGCTTCAACAAAATATTTATTTGGTTTTTTATAAAGCCCATTTATTCCTGCACAAAAAAACAATGGTTGTAAGTTTGGTAAACTTATTTCTTTCCCCTCGTTGATCATATAGGCTCTTAAAAACCCGCTTTTTTCAACATAAACTGTGTTTAAATTTTCTCCAGCTCTAAACAAAATTTGCCCTTTTTTATATTTAACTATTTCAAATTGATTAAAAAATGTCTCTAATTGTTTTTTTGTTTTTTCGTTCATAAAATCATTTTTGATATTAAAGGAATATTAAAAAATTATTAAAAATATAACAGAAAACAATTATAGCATCAAAAAATCTTTCTTTTTCTTAAGCTTAAAACAAAATTATTTTTTTAAAATTAGTTCTGGTAAAATAGTTAATGGTCGAACATGGTTTAAATCCAGAATTTCATCTCCCAGATGATATTTCTGATCTTGATCTAAAAACATCACTTCCAGAAGGTAAGACTGGTATTATAATTCTTGATGCTGCCAATAACGAAATAGAAAAATTAAAACAAAGAGCCGAAGAAGCGGAAAAAAATAGTATGATTGATTCTTTAACTGGTTGTTATTCTCGAAATTTTTTTGAAAAATTTAAAAAGGAAAATTTTAATCCTAACCGTGATAATGGAAGTTTAGGTTTAGTTTTTGTTGATATTAACAATTTAAAAGTCGCTAATGACAACCAAGGACACAAGGCCGGTGATGAATTAATAAAAAGTGTTTCTATTTTTTTAAAATCAAGTTTTAGAAAAGATGACACTGTTGTTCGCCTTGGTGGTGATGAATTTATTATCATTTGTCGCAATCGAGAAAATGATTCTAATTTTAAAGAAAATCTTCCTTGCAAAGTAACTAAAAGATTGACTGAAAAACTTTCTCTTAGAGAAAAAAATAAAAAACCAGAAGATCTCTCTTTAAGTATGTCTTTTGGTGTTGCTGTTTATGAAAAAGATAAAGATTTTTCCAATTTAGATAAAACTAAAGATCGTGCTGATGCCCTTATGTATCAACACAAAAAAGATTCCAAGGCTGGACGCTAATTTTATTTTATTTTTTCCAACTCATAAAAAACAACTTCCGAGTTTAATTTTTCTTGTTTATTTATTTTGAATTTACCTAAACTCGTCACTTCCCAAACAGTTTCCGTCTCTAGTGGTCTGTTAGCTGGTGCAATTAAAAATAATTTTTCTGCTTTTGGATATTCTTCCACCCCCATCGGTTCACAATTTTTCAAATTTAACAAATATCTCAAATCATAAGCTCTAGTATCTCCTTGAACCGTTGCTGCCACCTCAAAATTTTTTGGACAGCCATCTTTTACTATTAAATCTACCACCTTTTGTTGATCTACATAATTCCATCCAGAAATCTTATCCAACGGGGCATAATTTTTAAAAATTTTATTTTGAACCAAAAAACCAAGTATTAAAACAATTATTAAAACAAAATTTGTTTGAGTTTTATTTTTTAATTTAGATAAAACTAAAAGAAAAAACCAAACAATAAAAATTAATAACGGAAAAACGAAATAATGAGAAGTCATTTCGCTTCCAGATGATGACTTCGTAAAAATATAAAAAAGTGTCTTTGTATTGTAAAAATTGTGACGAATTTCGAAAATAAACCAAGGCAAATCACCTAATAAAAATCCTAAAATAATTATTAAATACGTTTTTATTTTTTTAAATTGTTTCGATTTGAATAAAATCCAAATAAAAAATAATCCCCAAAAAACGGCACTATAATGACAAGCAAAGGCAAATCCCCAAAAAAATGCCATTAAAAATAAGTATTTTGCTTCTTTTTTCAAAAAATATTTTTCCGATAAAAACAAAACTAAAATAGATAAAGGAATTAATAAATGGGGATTCCAAAAAAATCGACTATGAATGACTAAATATGGTGAAACAGCGATAAAACCAAATATTAATAAAGACCAAAATAAATTAAATTTGCGCTCTAAAAAAAACACAAAAAATAAATAAAAAATAAATTCTATTAAGCTAAAAATAATTGTAATTATTAATGGATTCCACTGACTAACCAAACCAATTATTCCTAAGACATAATAATAATTAGCTCCAATATAAAGATATCTATTGTCAAATGATTTTGACAAAGACATTGGTCCAACTAGTCTTATTTTTCTATCATCAAACATGTTTTTAGTTTCCAACAAATGAACGCCTTGATCCAATCTAAACCCAACCAATTCATTTAATTTATAAAATCTAACAAAAAGATATAATACCGAAACTAAAACCAAACCAATAGTAAATATTATTTTTTTATTTCTCACTAAATTTTTCTTCATATCTTTCTATTAAAGAATAGCAACAACCGCAAAATATTTGTTTATAAAACCCCTTAGTTTCTAAATATTTGCAAATGTTTTTTGGAACAAAAAAACCAATTTTATATTTTTTACCAATTTCTTCGCCGATTTTCTCAATCATTTCTGAATTTTGATATTCACTGGTCAATAAAGTCGAAGTGAAAGCCTCAAATCCATTTTTTTTAGCAAATTCCGCCGTCTTTTCCAGCCTCAATCTCCAACATTTCTCACATCTTATTCCTTTTTTTAAAGCCTCCCTGTCAAGGGAGGTGCCCGCAGGGCGGAGGGTTTCAAACCACTCTCTTGGTCTCCAATCTGGAACTATCATTTTTAAATCACCAATCATCAATTGCATCGCTTTTAATCTTGATTGATATTCTGATCGGGGATGAATATTTGGATTGTAATAATAAACTTCAATTTCATCAAAACTTTTTTCAGTTTTAATTGACTCTACCATTTTTAACAAACAATCAGCACAGCAAGCATGAATTAAAAGTTTCATTTTTTAGCCAACATTTCTTTCATTTTTTCTAATCCTTCTTTAGCTTCTGGTCTTTCAAAATATTTTCTAGCTGGTTCCAATTTTTCAATCAACCAATCAGCTAATCCATTTTTCAAATCCAAAGGATAAAGTTTTTCCGATTTATAATCTTCAATCAATTGATCAACATCAGTATAAATAATATCTCCACCAAATTTTTCCGGTCTAGAAATTTTGAAATTGCCCGTCTTTTCTCCCCAAAACACCAAAGTTTGCACCCAATTAATTAATGGATTAAATTCAATCTCTTTTGGCGGAGCATAAGCTTTTTTAATTTTTTCTCTAATTTCCTCTGGAGTATCATGGATAAACACTGCACTATTTGGTTTCGACTTACTCATTTTTAAAGATTCTTCATCATTTTTACCAGTTTCTGGTCCTGTTAACCCTGCAATCAAATTTTGGTGAATTGCTATTGGAGCAATTATTTCACCTTTACTATTTTTCAATGGATTAATAGTTAATTTTTTAGCCACATCTCTAGCAATTACATGAGCTTTTCTTTGATCCATTCCAGCATGAGCTAAATTTACTTTTAAAGTAAAAATGTCTGCCACTTGAAGTGGGGGATAAAATAATGTTGACATGTTTACATCATTACCTTGTTTTTTCCCCATAATTGAAATTGATCTTAAATCTCTTGATAAAGTTACATTTTTACCAACCTCCATAAAAGTTTCCCAGTGAATAAAATTTTTCTCATATAAATCTTTTCCAGTAATAAATTCTATTTGATCTTCTTCAACTCCAAAACATTTTAAAGAAGCTATTAATCCTGCTTTAAAATAATGTTCAGTTGCCCAACGAATATTTTCCCAACTTCCGCCCAATTTGTTATTTAAATAAGAATGAAAATCAGCCAAAAGAATTTTACATTTTACTCCAGCTTTCAAAAAATCAGCAATTTTTCCCATTGAAATCAATCCGGTACCTAAATGAACCATTCCCGATATTTCAAATCCAATATAATGGTTCAATTCCGTTCCATTTTCCAATAATTTTCGTAAATCGTCTTCTGTTAATATTTCTTGGCAATTACGAGTAATTAACTTAATTTTTTCATTTATATCCATAACTTAGAGTATAAGTTATTTTTCTCGTTTTTTCTACTTATATTAACTTTTAATATGAAACAAAAAATATCAAATTAACCCAGTCTTAATTATCAAATTAAAAAAATTAAAATTTTCCAGTTCCAAAAATTAAGCTCGTTGCTAATCCATCTACTCCAATTCCGATATAATTCCATCTATTATCTAGCTGATTTTTATTATGAGGCTCATCGCCAGCATACATCCATTCAATTATGTGAACTCCATTCAATTTATACCCATAACTAATATTTTCTCCTAAACTTGTAAATCCTAATTTATTAAACCCATCCTGATTTTCCATGTAATCATTAAACCCTTTATGTTGATCTACTGACTTTATTTCATTTAAATATTTTGCCCTGTCTTGGGCATAATTACTCAATTTTTCATCCCAATTTAATACTTGCGATCCTTGTACTTTTCGATATTCGTTTAAGGCCTCAAAAATTTCTTTAGGGGTAGCCATAATCGAATCTTCTCCTATTTTCATTGTCCAAGTAACATCATCAATTTGTTTAGCCACTCCCCAAGGTTCGGTATCTGGTGTCGGTTTTATTTCTTTTCCTTCGTAATTAATTACTTTTTCTTGAACAGTGGGAATGATTGTTATTTTTTGCGTTTCTTCCATTAATGTCGGTATTAAAGTCGGTATTTCACTTACCACTGTTAATGGTAAATGAATATTTTTCCTTTTTTGGACAAAAAATAACACTAAAACTTCTATTCCTATTATCAGCAATATTGTCCAAACTGTTTTTTTCATTAATTCTATTTTACGCTGTTATTATTTTTCAATTTCGTTAAATTTAGATGGTTAGTTTATATCCTAAACTATGAACCGATTTAATCATTTTAACCCCAAATCGTCGATCAATTTTGTTTCTTAAATAATTAATATGAACATAGACAGTATTACTTAATTGATTAATATCACTTCCCCACACATGTTCTAGAATTATACTTCTTGTTAATACTTTTCCAGTGTTGCGCATTAAAAATTCCAATAATCTAAACTCCTTTAGTCTAAGTTCGATATTATTTCCATTATATTCAACTGTATTAGAATTTATATCTAATATTAGACCATTAATTGATAATTTATCAGGTAAAAAACCATTAAGGGATCTTCTCATTAAAGCCTGTAATCTAGCACGAAGTTCTTCAAAACTAAATGGTTTTGTCAAATAGTCATCAGCACCTAAATTAAAAGCGTTAATTTTATCTTTAATTTCTGTTTTTTTAGTTAGGATTATAATCGGTGTTTTAATATTATTTTCTCTAACATCTCGACAAATTTGAAAACCATCAATATCTGGTAATACCACATCTAATACAATTACGTCATAATCATTATCAAAAATTAGTTCTTCACCTTTTTGTCCAGTGTAAGCAACATCAATAGCATAAAAACTTTTAGAGTTTCTTTAACCATATTTACCATTTGTTTATCACCATCAATTAATAAAATTTTCATATTCAATTAAATTTGGCTTAATATTTTTTTAATATTTTAATAATTAAAACTCAAAATTATTAAAAATTATTAAAAATAACACAAATTATTCTAGCAAATTTACTATTTAATAATTTTTATTGCTTTCCCTTTAATAACAGCTATAGCTATTTTTTTATAAGCTTTATCCAAAATCCTCCCAAATGTTGGTTGGGAAATATTCATTTTTTTAGCTGCTGAAATCTGA
>Ga0172378_10000188_pt1 | contig 50546 bp, 46 predicted proteins | sample GrowelOW332metaG_FD_119755 | JGI IMG/M metagenome (GOLD analysis project Ga0172378, IMG submission 119755) | Groundwater microbial communities from an aquifer near a municipal landfill in Southern Ontario, Canada - Pumphouse #3_1 metaG | ecosystem: Environmental > Aquatic > Deep subsurface >...
GTGATTAATTCGATAGCGGCACAGACTAATCTTCTCGCAATGAATGCGTCCATAGAATCTGCACATGCAGGAGAAGCTGGCAAAGGATTCGGGGTTGTTGCATCTGAGATCAGAAAACTTGCCGAGACTTCGTCTGCGAACGCTAAAAATATAAGCAGCAGACTTAAGGAGATTCTTAAAAAAATAGATGAAGCTGACAGTTCCAGCGAACAGAGTTTGAAAGTAATCGAAAACGTCAATATAGAAGTACAGGAGACTGCTAAATCGTTTGAAGAAATTCTTGCACGCTCTCAGGAGCTTTCGCAGGGCGGATCGCAGATTCTGGCTGCAATGACGGCACTTACAGGTGTTTCTGAGAAGGTGAGGGACAATTCTGCTCAGATGAAAACAGAATCCGGTGTCATGAATACTATTGTTGATAAGGTGACTGACATTTCCCGTGAGGCTTCAACCGGTATGGGTGAAATTGCAACAGGAAGTCATGAAATTACAGAGAGCATGGGCAGTATTCATAATCACATGGGTATGCTTGCGGAGTTGACCGATAAACTGAGTGATGAAGTGTCACGATTTAAAATAGAAAGCAAGGATACGCAGAAAACTGCCTGAATCACCGCAGCGCACAGGGATGGCCTTAGAAAAGTACATCCTTGTACTTTTCTAAGGAAGCGGATACTTATGGATCTGGTAATTCTGGCGGAACGTATTCGCAGATCGGTGCCGCGCATCCTGCGCTTTATTTAAGGTGATTATGGCAGCGCACAGGGATGTGCGCCCCGCTGAAGCAGGAAAATCGAATGATTTTCCTGCAACGTATATTTTGCATGGATGCAAAATATACGTCATTCCCAGCCGAATGTTGCCGGTGGTTTATTCGTGGCGTCGTAATAGACTGCATCTACGAAGGGAAGGGCAGCTATCTGCCGTACTATCGGGTCAAGTACTTCGGAAGGAAGATGCGCAAAACGGGCAGTCATAACATCCTCGCTGCATACCGGCCGGAGGACGAAACTTGCGTGATCTGCACTGCCTGCATAGGGCAGATCTATTGTAAGGTGCTGGAAAATTTTATTATACCAGCCTGTTTCATGCAGTTTTGAAAGAACGATGCTGTCGGCTTCCCTCAGCTGGTCAAGGCGGCGTTTATCGCAGTAACCTTCCTGCAGTGTAAGTTTTATACCCTGTCTCTGGTAGAGGCGGAGCAGCGTACGGTTGATGTACTGTGCGTTGTTTGTAATATATGAAGAAGCTTCTTCTACACTATTCCAGTCTCCGGGATACGTATAAAAACCGTTTTCAAGTGATGTAAACGAAAGAACGGACGGAAAACGGTAGGTACGGAAGTCGCCCTGAACACCGACTGAGCGGACCGGAAGTATATATTGTTCTCTAAGTCCTGAATCACCGGAGAACGGTTCAATCTTCATCCTGGTTATTTCCGACCCGGCTTTTTCGTAGTCTGTCCTGTCTTTGTCGCTCATCGTACCATCCGTACAAAGTACGTTGATTGAAAGTCCCGGTCCCGGGAACGGATGGCGCATGACAAGTTCGCTGCTCAATCCAAGCTGCCGGCCTATGGCACGGACTTCGTCTTTGTACAGATTGCGCAGCGGTTCTATGATAAGTCCTTTTTGTATAAGTGCCTGAATCCCTGCAACACGGTTATGGTGTGTTTTTATTGTCTTTGAGTTTTTTGTTCCGCCTGATTCAATGATGTCCGGATAAAGCGTTCCCTGTGCAAGCATCCATTTATTTTCGTCAAGATGCTGTTTTGCGACTACTTCGTTACGTATAGTAATGAAGTTTTCTCCGACAGACATACGTTTTTTCTGCGGATCTGTGAGCCCGGCTATGGCTTTGAGAAAGCTTTCGCCTGCGTCCTCGACGATGAAATTGTTAAAACCGAAAGTCCTGTACTGTTCTGCTACCGTTCTGCTTTCGTTTTTTCTCATAAAGCCGTTGTCTATATGCAGCCCCAGAACGCGGTCCTGTCCCAGTGCTTTGTTAAGCAGTGCGAATGTAACGGTACTGTCTACGCCGCCGCTCAGAAAAAGCAGTACGTTTTTATCTTTTACGGTTGTTTTGATGTCGTCCAGAATTACGTTAAGAACTGTACTTTGATCCCAGTTTTTCTTCATACCACAGAACGATGCAAAATTTTCAAATATTCTGTTTCCGTCAGGTGTATCCTTTACTTCACAGTGAAACTGGAGGGAGAAACGTTTTCTGGAAAGATTCTGGAGCGCAGCATATGTACAGTCTTTTGTACTGCCGACAATTTCGTATCCGTCGCCTGCCTTTGTTACAGCGTCCTGATGGCTCATCCATACCTGGGCAGGAGAACTTATTCCCTTGAACAGCGGGCTGTCTTTATTTGTAATAGAAAGATGTGCAATACCGAACTCACCGGTTTCAGCTTTTTCTACCGCACCGCCCGAACATATTGCCATAATCTGATGACCATAGCACAATCCTAGTATCGGAACAGGGAGATTAAGTATTTTTTCATTGAATTCCGGAATATCTTTTTCATATACGGAACTGGGACCGCCGCTTAGAACAATTCCTCTGGTATTTTCAAATGTGCCGGCAGGTGCAGACGGAAGTGCAATTTCTGAATAATAACCGAGCATACGGAACCGTTTTGCAATAAGATGGGCATACTGGCTTCCAAAATCGAGAACGACGATTTTTTCGCGGTTCATTTCTTTAGTCCTTTTTTTATTTGAGAGAAATTACAAGCAGCCTTGATAAAATCCCGGAACAGCGGACCCGCTTTGTTCGGACGGCTTTTAAATTCCGGGTGGAACTGGACACCGAGCATCCACGGATGATCCGGTACTTCGCATATTTCAACAAGATCACGTTCAGGATTTATCCCTGCAATAATAAGTCCTGCCTTTTTAAACTCGCTGCGGTATTTGTTGTTGAATTCATAACGGTGACGGTGACGCTCCCAGATTGTCTTTGAACCGTATGCCTTTTCAGTGAGTGTGCCTGGTGTAACTCTGCACTCGTATTTTCCTAAACGCAGTGTGCCACCAAGGATTTTGCCGTTCTGGTCGGGCATAAGATCTATAACTGGATATTTCGTGTTTTTATTCATTTCTGTCGAATTCGCATCAGTATAGCCAAGTATGTCACGGGCATATTCTATGACTTCAATCTGCATCCCAAGACAAATCCCGAAATACGGTACTTTGTGGGTACGCGAATATTTTGCAGCAAGTATCATACCTTCAATGCCGCGGTCTCCGAACCCGCCGGGAACAATGATTCCGTCTGCGTTTTTAAGCCGTTCCACCGTCGTTTTATCATCGGAGAGAGTTTCGGCATCGACCCAGTCGATTGTTACGGCAGCTTCGTTGTGGATCCCACCGTGCGTAAGTGATTCGACGACCGAAAGATATGCGTCATGAAGTTCAATATACTTACCGACGAGTGCAATTGTGACCGCCTGTTTCGGATTGTTGAAACGGTCGACCATTTTCTGCCAGTCGTCAAGATCGGATTTTGTATTTTTAATACCAAGTGTTTCACAGACAGCCTTTCCAAGCCCTTCCTGTTCCATCTGGAGCGGAACTTCGTAGATTGACCGGGCATTAAGGTTCTGAATAACATGGCTTGTAGCAACATTGCAGAAAGAGGCAAGCTTTTCGCGTGTTCCCCTGTCGACAGGCTGTTCCGTTCTTAGCATGATTATGTCCGGCTGAATACCGAGTTCCTGGAGTTCTTTTACGGAGTGCTGCGTAGGTTTTGTTTTCAGTTCGTCGGCTTTTTTTATATACGGAACAAGTGTAAGGTGAATGTAGCAGCAGTTTTCTTCTCCGACTTTGTATTTCATCTGGCGGATTGCTTCCATAAATGGTAGTGATTCAATATCGCCGACCGTACCGCCTATTTCTGTTATAATAACATCGGCTTTCGTTTCTTCAGTGGAAAGAAGCATACGCCGAAGGATTTCTTCAGTAATATTCGGAATTACCTGAACCGTACCACCGTGGAATCCGCCTTCGCGTTCTTTTGTAAGAACTGCAAGATATACGCGGCCTGCGGTTGTGTTTGATGACTGTGAAAGCGAAGCATCTGTAAAGCGTTCGTAATGACCCAGATCAAGATCAGTTTCGGCACCATCGTCGGTGACAAAAACTTCTCCGTGCTGGTAGGGATTCATTGTTCCCGGATCGATATTCAAATACGGATCGAATTTCTGATTTACAACTTTGTATCCGCGGCTTTTCAGAATAAGGCCGAGAGATGCGGCAGCAATGCCTTTCCCTAGTCCGGAAACGACCCCTCCGGTAATGAAAATGTATTTAGTCATCAATCTTAATCTCCGTCGTCTGCGACGATTTTTCATTTAAAATACAAAGTCTATCATACCAGAAAATCACTTGTTCGTCCATAAACCTTTGCAACATAATCCGATACCTGAGACAGCGCCTTTTCGGCTGCGCGTGCGTCATTTTCAAGCAGGGCACGGAACGAGTCCGCCGGAACTTTTATAAGTTCGCAGTCTGACAGTGCTTTTGCTTCTCCTGCCCGTGGTTTATTCAGAATACATGCCTGTTCGCCGAAGAAAGCACCTTTATCATAATAGGTAAGATTATCGCTTCTGTTAAGAACGACAGTTCCGCTCAGTACGTAATAACTGTCGTCAGTCGTGTCATCTTTTGAATAAACAGTACCGCCTGCTTTTACAGAGATAACGTCGTCTTTATTCATGAGTGATGCAGGTTTTATGAAAAGAATCCGTTTTATAACGGAAAGAACAGCTGTGTCGTTGCGTTCAGGTAGAAGATATAATTCGCCAAGTAGCAGTGAATCAAAAAATTGAAGCACATATATTATCTGCGCACAGGTAAGAAAGAGTGTAAAGAATATGTATACTTCGAAAAGCAGAATCATTACATTACTCAGGACTCCATAAATAAGGTTATAGTTTTCTATATTGAGAAAAAAATTTATGAGCTTTGAGATGATGAAGAAGATTACAGTACAGACAGCAGAACTGATAACACAAAGTTTTAATTCTGGTTTTGTCCCGGCGGCAAATCTGTATGCTATAGTAACAAAAATAAAAATAAGAAGATATGCGAAGATATTGATAAATATTTTTGAAGATGTTCCGAGCAGGTGTGGGTTCTGGTTACGTAAAAATGCAAGTGCCGGCTGCGTGAAAATCTGTTGTGCGGTAAACATAACAAAAATAATAATAACGGATAGAACAACAAGTACAAGTTCGCCTGCAAAAATTATGAACTGGTCAAATAAAGGACGTGACGGAGCCTTATAATGGAAAATACGGTTTATACCCTGCATAATTGTTGCAAAAAATTTCCGGGCCATCCAGATGATGAACAGCATAAGGAGAAAGTCAACCCATCCGAATGTATGGTACCCGAGCAGTGTATTAACAAACGACCGTGCATCGAACATGTTACTGTATTGGCTGGTAAAAGAAAGAATTGAATTAATGAATGAGGGTGATGCATGAAGAATGCGGACAAGGACTGCAAGTACCATCATGATAATCGGAATAAATGAAAAAAGGAAACCGAAGGCACAGGCGGCGGCACTGTTATACAGATTGTTCTGAATATAATACACCGTTGTTAAATAAATCGATTGTCCGAGTATATATAATCCAGAATGCTTTTTCGGCTGCGTTTCTTTCATTTTAGAATAGATTTGTCATTGAAAGATCTTCCGGTTTTTCGTTGAAGCTGGAAAGAGGGGAAGTCGGAGAAGGCTGTGTCTGTACAGGGGTTTCCGGTGATTCTTCATCAGAAACATCGACAAGAAATGCGTCGTCTTCTGCTTTTTTTGTACCGTCGATTAATTTCGAGTAATCCGTCATATCGCGTATATTTTCCATAATAATTTCAGTAATTTTCTGCTGAAGCCTTGTTGTTATATAGCTGCGGATCAGTTTTTTTGCAGTATACGAAAGCCCCTGCATAAAAAGAAGGACAAGTTTACAGTATTTAGGGGTAACGATAACTGCATATACTGCAGCAGCACAATTGAAATTTTTTTTATCGAGCGTTACATATATATTACGGATGACACTGTTTACCTGAAACATGTCTTTGTATTGCGGAGCAAGAATGCATGCTGCTCCAACGACGCTTATGTCCAGAAGATGCATTTTGTACACTTTCGTACCAAGGTGTACAAGCATCAGTGCATTTGGATCGGACGTGCAGTTTGTACGTACATACTGCCGTCGTCCTTTTGCGCCGTTTATATTGAGGATCCCCTCTATTGTTTCTGTAATATCTTCCAGCCGTTCGTTCATCATGATAAAACCGGCAGGGATGGAAACCTTGAGCATGAGCTGATCTTTGTCAGCCTTGTTTATACGGGACGAGAGAATCCCCAGAAAAATGGATTGAAGCGACGGATCGGTTTCGCATGACTTTATGAAGTTAAGCCATTGTTCATGTGGAAGCTGGTCGTCGATATTGATAAAACAAATGGAATCCGGGTATGCACGAAGAACGTTCTTCGCATCACGGTAATCATCAATTATGTAGACCTCAAATTCATCTTCAATCAGTCTGCTGATTATAACGTTTCTTGTAGAGAAAGCGGGATTGAGGAAAAACACTTTACGCCCGAAAATTGGATTCTCTCTTGATTCCATTACTTTTAATTATACAACTGTTTTCAGAAATCAGCCAGTTTTGGTGCACGAGGATACGGAATAACATCGCGGATGTTTGCCATGCCTGTAACATAACGCAGCAGACGCTCAAATCCGAGTCCGAATCCTGAATGCGGGACTGTACCGAAACGGCGCAGATCGAGATACCACTGATAGTTTTTCATGTCCATCTTACGGTCTTCACACACTTTCATAAGTTTTTCGTAGTTTTCTTCACGTTCGCTTCCGCCGATGATTTCACCGAGTCCCGGAACAAGAACGTCTACAGCCTTCACAGTCTTGTTATCGTCGTTCAGCTTCATATAAAAAGCTTTGATTTCCTTCGGATAGTTGTAGACCATAACCGGACTTTTGTAAATTTCTTCGGTAAGAAACCGTTCATGCTCTGTCTGAAGATCGCATCCCCAGAAAGGTTTATACTCAAATTTGTCAGCGTGTTTTGAAAGCTCCCCGACTGCTTCCGTATATGAGATGCGCTTAAACGGTGTGCCGGCGACATGCTGAAGCATGGATATCAGTCCCTTCTGAATACGTTTTTCGAAGAATTCAAGATCTTCCCTGCATTTTGAGAGCGCCCAGTTAAGCAGGTATTTTATGAACTCTTCCTCAATGTCCATATCATCATTGAGGTCAAAGAATGCCATTTCCGGTTCGACCATCCAGAATTCGGAAAGATGGCGGGGTGTGTTTGAATTTTCTGCCCGGAATGTCGGGCCGAACGTATAGACGCGGCTTAACGCTGTTGCAAGTGTTTCTGCCTCAAGCTGACCGCTTACCGTAAGATTTGCCTTTTTTCCGAAGAAGTCTCTGCTGTAGTCGACGATTTTTGCTGCATCTTCAACTTTCATACCGCCCTGACCAGCTTTTACACCAAGTTCTGCAATTTTTTCAAGGGACAGTGTCGTGACCTGGAACATTTCTCCTGCACCTTCCGCATCGCTGCAGGTAATTTCCGGTGCATTTATATACTGGAAGCCGCGTTCCTGGAAGAACGAGTGTACAGCGAATGCCATCTGGCTGCGCGTTCTGAATACCGCGCCGAATGTGTTTGTCCTGGCGCGGAGGTGTGCGTTGTCACGGAGATATTCCATAGACATTTTATTTTTCTGCAGCGGATAATTTTCTGCCGGACATTCGCCGAGGACAACAAATTTTTCAAGTGTTACTTCAACAGCCTGTCCTGAAGCAGGTGACGCAACCAGCATACCTTCAGCGCGTACTGATGCACCGGTATTTATTTTCTTTAAATTTTTTTCTATTAAATTGGAATCAGCATTATGCAACGGATTGTTGCGGTCAAATGCAAGCTGAATTGAAGCGAAGCATGAACCGTCGTTTACCTGTATAAAGACGAGGTTCTTGGAATCGCGCACGGTACGTACCCAGCCGAATACAGTAACTGAACTGCCGTCCGGGTTGGAAGTAAGTAAATCTTTTATAAGTGTCGGTTTCATGATGTTTATTGTAGTTATTTATCACTCTTTCTTCAATATGCCTGATATGGTAAATTTTTTTTCATTTTTACTTGAAACAGATATATTAAATATGTATAATTATTAAAACTTCTTTTGTAATGATGTATAAATATGCATCATTACAAAAGAAACGGGGTTACTATGGTTGAAGAAATATTTGAAAACACTTTTCTGAAAAAGCTTTCTGTTCTTGCAGAAAATAATGATCCTATAAATCCTGATCTGTATACGAAATATGATGTAAAACGCGGTCTTCGGTATGCAAACGGTACAGGCGTGCTGGTCGGTCTTACCCGTATCGGTGATGTAGTTGGTTACGACATTGTCAACGGTGAAAAGGTACCCGTTCCAGGGCGTCTTGTGTACCGGGGATATGATGTTTGTGATCTCGTAAAAGATGCCGAGAAGTCTAAACAGTTCGGTTTTGAGCAATGCGTTTATCTTCTTTTATTCGGAGAACTGCCGACACAGGACCAGCTTGACGAATTTTCACAGTTTCTGGGGTTAAGACGGACACTTCCTCCTAATTTTACGGAAGATATGATCATGAAGGCGCCTTCAAACGACATAATGAATAAAATGGCGCGCGGTGTTCTTGCAAGTTATTCCTATGATCCTAATCCGGAAGGACGCGAGATCGCCAATGTTCTGCGTCAGTGTATAGAATTGATTTCCCGCTTTTCGACGCTTGCAGCCTATGCGTATCAGGCAAAGCTCCGTTATTTCGACGGTAAGAGCATGTATATTCATAACCCCATACAAACGCTTTCGACTGCAGAAAATTTCCTCAGACTTATACGGCCGGATACAAAATATACCCGCCTTGAAGCAGAAATTCTTGATCTTTCGCTCATTCTTCATGCAGAACACGGCGGCGGTAACAATTCCAGTCTGACTGTCCACGTCGTCTCATCTGCCGATACTGATACGTATTCGGCAATTGCTGCTGCCGTTGGTTCTCTGAAAGGCCGTCGTCACGGCGGTGCGAATATACGTGTTATGGAAATGATGGACGACATCAAGGCTCATCTGACTGACTGGAACAGTGAAAAACAAGTACGCGACTATCTTATGAAAATTGCAAAAAAAGAGGCTTTCGATAATACCGGTCTTATTTACGGTATGGGGCATGCTGTTTATACGATCAGTGATCCACGCGAGCTGCTTCTGCGTGATAAAGCTGAAAAACTTGCAAAGGAAAAGGGATGTGAAGAAGAATTTCATCTCTATAGTCTTGTTGAAAATATTGCTCCTGATATTCTTATGGAATTACACGGATGCGACAAAAAGATTTGTCCGAATGTCGACTTTTATTCCGGTTTTGTTTATTCAATGCTTGGTATTCCCCGTGAATTGTATACTCCGATTTTTGCGATTGCCCGTATTGCAGGGTGGTCCGCTCACCGGATAGAGGAGATCGTTGCCGGAGGTCGTATTTACCGTCCTGCATACAAAAATGTATCTGAAGAGCGGAAGTATATTCCGATCGAAGAACGTTCTAACTGAAAGGATAGTTAAGTGAGTAAAGAACGATTAGATAAAATACTCTCTCATGGGGGCTTCGGTTCAAGACAGAATGTAAAATCTCTTATGCATTCCGGAGCTGTTACGGTAAATGGAATTGTTGTCACGGATCCGGCTTCCAAAGCTGATTCCTTAGGCGATACGATTGCTGTTGATGGGAAGGAGCTTGAACTGCGGAAATTTGTTTACCTTATGATGAATAAACCACAGAATTATGTGAGTGCCAGCAGGGACGGGCTGCACAGCACCGTATTTGATCTTTTAGATGATTCCTTCCATACACCATATCTTGAAGAACATCTGCATATTATCGGTCGTCTTGATATTGATACGGAAGGTCTGCTTCTTTTTACGACTGACGGTGAACTGACTCATATGATTACATCACCGAAAACACACCGCAGTAAAACATACCTTGTACGCCTCCGCGATACAGTTGATACGGCGCTGCAGGCTGACTATGTGAACCGCTGCTGTGCCGGTATACACATTCCTCCCGAAGGAAATGAGGCGGAAGCGGACTGCAGACCTGCGGAACTTGTCTGGCATACTGGAGGCAGGACAGGTTCTGACGAGTGTGAGCTCACTGTTTACGAAGGAAAATATCACGAAGTAAAACGTATATTTGCTGTTCTCGGAAACGAAGTTATTTTCCTTAAGAGAATTTCAATAGGTACTCTTGTCCTTGATCCTGCACTTGCAGCCGGCGGATACCGAGGACTTACTGACGAAGAGATCTGCAGATTGAAACAGTAGCAAAATTTTTTTTCATGGTGTAGAATAGAAAATCTTTCAAACAGTAAGGATGGAACTCCATGTTATCTGATATTGAAATTGCTCAACATAATACAATGGCACCGATTACCGACATAGCTGCGGAAATCGGTATAACGGAAAACGAACTCGACCTGTACGGCAGATACAAAGCGAAAATCACGATGGAAGAACTCAGACGTCTTCAGGCGAAAGCCTCGGAACCTGCGTCCCGCGGCCGTCTGGTTCTTGTAACCGCGATTACTCCAACGCCGGCAGGTGAAGGAAAATCGACAGTCTCGATCGCGCTGGGAGACGGGCTGCGTAGAATCGGTAAAAAATCAGTCATTGCGCTCAGAGAACCTTCTCTGGGACCCTGTTTTGGAGTAAAAGGTGGTGCATGCGGCGGAGGTTATGCGCAGATCGTTCCGATGGAGGACATAAATCTGCATTTTACCGGCGATATTCACGCTATTTCAATCGCCAATAATCTTATTGCAGCTCTTATTGACAATCATATTCAGCAGGGTAACGAGCTTAACATAGATCCTCGTACGGTCACATGGAAACGGTGTGTCGATCTTAACGATCGCGCGCTGCGTAATATAATCGTAGGACTCGGAGGAAAAAGCAACGGGGTACCGCGTGAAGATCATTTCTGTATTTCTGTTGCAAGTGAAATTATGGCAATCGTATGCCTGTCCCGTACGATTTCGGAGCTCAAAGAACGGCTGTCGAATATCATTATCGGGCAGAACTACAGTAAACAGCCGGTCAGATTCGGAGACTTTAAGTGTACGGGTGCTGTTGCGGCACTGCTTAAAGATGCCGTCCGTCCGAATCTTGTACAGACGCTGGAAAAAACACCTGCATTCGTTCACGGCGGGCCGTTTGCCAACATTGCGCACGGATGCAACAGCATAAATGCAACGCTCTGTGCTCTTGCAACAGGCGATTATGTTGTAACTGAAGCAGGATTCGCCGCCGATCTTGGGGCAGAAAAGTTTATGGACATCAAGTGCCGTATGTTCGGACTTGCTCCTTCTGCCGTCGTTATTGTTGCAACTGTACGCGCTCTTAAAATGCATGGAGGTGTTGCAAGATCCGATCTTGCAGCACCTGATGTTAAAGCACTTGAGGCGGGATTTGCCAATCTTGCAACTCATATTGAGAATGTCAGAAAGTTCGGTGTTCCTGCAATCGTTGCCGTTAATAAATTTTCTACCGATACTCCTGAAGAGATACAGCTTCTTGAAAAACTTTGTTCGGACTTTGATACCCGCGTGGTTCTCTGCGAAGGCTGGGAGAAGGGCGGCGGCGGTGCAAAGGCTCTTGCAGAAGCCGTCGATGCACTTTGCAGCCGGAGTAAAGCTGAATTTCACCAGTTGTATGACAGCGACATGCCGCTCGACAAAAAAATAGAGAAGATTGCAAAAGAAATTTACCGCGCCGGTAAAGTAGAATTCGACGGTGCTGCATTGAAAAAGCTAAAATCCTATGAAGAGCAGGGCTATGGTAACCTGCCTGTTTGTATTGCAAAAACACAGAATTCGATCAGTCATGATCCGAAACTTATCGGAGCGCCGAAGGGGTATGTATTTCCTGTGAAGGACGTGCAACTGTACGCAGGAGCAGGATTTGTTGTTGCGTTTGCAGGCGATATTATGGTTATGCCGGGGCTGCCGAAGCTGCCTGCTGCACTTAATATCGACGTAGACGACGATGGGAAAATATCCGGTCTTTTTTAATTCGTTTTTTTAAACCGGCTGCGCAATGCAGTTTTTCTGCATTGCGCAAAAGCTTTTTTTTGTGTACTATGAAAAGCATGGTCCATTAGCTCACCTGGATAGAGCGGCCGCCTCCTAAGCGGCAGGTAGTGCGTTCGAATCGCATATGGGCCGTATTTATTTGTGCGGATAATTTAATACCCCGCCCCCTGGTTGAGGTTGCTGATTATTTCAGAGGTCAGTCCTTCCCAAAATCGTAATATACTCCTCTTTGTGTAAATCCTGCAAATCCATCTTTTATTGCATCAAATCTTTCATAATTGTCACCGTAGTGACAGAGGTACATGCGTCTTTTTATGTCAGCCGGCAGTGTTTTAAGTTCGTCATATGACGCATGTACACCGCCTGTATAGAACTGACAGTCATGAAAAATATATTCAATGTTGTATGTCCCACACATCCAGTCAAGCAGCTCTTTGTCGAACCGCGTATCACTTGGAAAAAGAATTCTGTTGTCGACAAGAATTCCCTCGGAATAAAATGATTTGCGCCACGAACATGCATTATCGGGAATATGCTTTGTACGGAAAATTTTTATATTCATTGAACCGATATTAACTTCATATAATGGGCGGGGCATGTTGCTTATAAGCTTTGGTTTTATCTGCTCAAAATAATCTTCGAACTGCATATAGCCGCCGTCAGAATATTCTCCGTATGAACAACCTCCCTGCAGTGACTGATCCCACAATATTTTTTTATAATAGTCGGTTATAACCATTCTTGGACGGATTTTTGACGCATATCTGCCCATAAGGGCTATTTCTTCAAGGCCGCCGATATGATCCGCGTGAGAATGAGTAATAAGTAGATTTTTTACCGATGTTATGGACGAATTGTATGTAGAAAATGCATAAGGGCAGAGTGTACCGCAGTCTATGAGAATGTGTTCGTTTCCTTTGACAATAAGTACGTTTGTCTGAAAATTTTTCTTCGAAAATGCACTCCCAGTTCCTATAAAAAAGAACGAAAGTTCTCCATTATTTGTAAATTCGATATTTTTTTGTAATTCTCTCATTTTCGCACATGCTACCATATTTTAGAGTATAACACGCAGGAAAATAAAAACAACTTTGAAATGGAATTATTTTAGAAAATATTGTCTGATATGAAGAGTGTCAGCCGGTGCTTTTTCTGGTTGTGAGAATAGATGGTAGTGCATATACGTCTTTAACGCCTGTTACAAGAATACCTCCCATGCCAAGTTCGAGAGGAAGAGAAATGTCCATGTCGTACCGGTCTCCGACGCTCAGACAGTTTTCACTTGCCGCATCTGTTTTTTTTGCAGCAAGCAGGAAAGGTTCCCTGGCAGGTTTTGATTTATGACATGTGTCGAGTCCGATAATATCAGGAATAATATCTGCAATTCCTATTGCCTCAAGCGTTTTCCTGGCAGGAAGAATTGGATTATTCGTGACGCAGATAAGACGGTATTTTTCTTTTAGTTTTTTCAGTACCGGAATAAGCAGTCCGTCGGGCTTTAGAAATTGTGCAGGGTCAAGCAGTTTTTTGCGCCATTCAATACTGTCTTCAATTGTTACGCCGAATGCGGTGAACGTGTTTCCCAGACTGATTTTCTGCCCGTTGTGCCTGGATGCCCATTCTTTGCGGTAACCGGCCACCATTGCACGTGCTTTTTCTGCGGTTATGTTTCGTAATTCTGCAAAATGCCGGACCTGAACATCTACCTGTTCAAAGGCATAGGCGGTGTTTGTATACAATGTCGAATCTATATCGAAAATGATTGTTTGTAGCTTTTCCGGTATCCGGTATATTTTCATTCAGCATGCTCCGGGGTGTATACTTTCGTAATTTTTACGATTGTACCGGCAGCTTCCTGTATCGAACTATACGTACCAAGCCCGAACTGTGCTGAAACTGCGTCTCCTATAAGCTCTGCGTCGGGGCAGTTGCATACAGCGAGCGGAACACCGGTATAGTTGCATTTCATCTGCATCCACTGTTCGTTTTTTGCCTGACCACCGGTGACAATAACAGGGAACGTGACGTTTATTTTATTTTTACGGGCGGCATCGAGTAGTATTTTAATCGATCTTTTCATATTGTTTGCCACAAGTTCAAGTATTTCAAATCCATCACTGTCAGGATTTGAGATACTCATTGATATAAGTTCTGCATACGACACGCTGCGTTCTTCAATTGTTTCAACTATTTTTTTGAAATTGACAAACATACGGCCGCTTTCTGACTGGAGAACGGCTGCATTCCAGAGTTCTGGAATAACGGAAGGAAGAGGCAATATATCCTGATGTATGACGGGCACAGCCGTACAAAGGTTTATACCTTCACTCGATCCTGCACAGTCATACATTTTGCCGGGTGTAAGGGAATTTGTACCGATCATTGCAGCAACGAAGTCCGGCCCACCGCAGAATGTTGGAACAGGGTGGGGCAGACGGAGCTGTCCGGTAATGTCGGGCAGCGTGTTTCCTGCATTGTATGCGATTGGTACGAACGGGGGGAGTTTTTCGGAAGAAATGGAAACAGAAAGAAGCTGTGTTTTTGTCCAGTACGATTCGGTATATCTGGCTTCGGGCAGAATAGTCAGACTGCTGCCGCACAGCTGGTGGATAAGAAATTCGGGTCCTGAGTATATGTACCGGGATGAATTCCACTGGGACGGAAACATCGTACGGAATGCTGTAAGACGGGGAATAAAAAGTGATTTTCCGGCAGGCATGCCATAAATATATGCAGACTGAATATCCGCATTCCAAAGCAGCGTTGTGCCGTCTTCTGAAACAATCGTCGGTCCGTTTCCGGAGATGCAGACTGCGCTGATATCGCTTTCACCTGCAGAAATCATTTCCCGCACGGCGCTGCAGAGCGCCGGCAGCCAGGCAAGTGCTGCATGTGCGTCATCCGGTTTGTGAAAATTCTGCTGGGAAACAGCGGCAACTTCACCTCTGCTGTCTATCAGACCTGCCTTGAGTGAAGTTGTCCCGATGTCAGCGCAGAGTACTGTGCTTTTCATTATGCGTTTTTATTTTCGTCCTGAACGGGATTCGGCGCAGGCTGCTGTGCCTGTTTCTCGAGCTTTTCTATAAGCGTCCGGTTTTCAAGCAGATCACTGAGAGACTGATTGTGATGAATGCGTGTGATGACATTCGCAAACAGCCCGCTTACATTTGTACTGATGTACCATTCCCGTTTCAAAAGTTCTTCATGGTAGACGGCATTCGTACCGATTATACGGTAGAATAACCCTTGTTTATATGCTTCATCGAACTGCTGGATTGCGTTGCCTGTAAAGAACGGAAGGCTTACTGCCGCAATAACTTTTGTTGCTCCCTGTTCCTTTAGAAAGCCCATAGCTTTCAGCAGCGTTCCTCCCGTTCCCAGCATGTCGTCGGCAAGAAATGCAACCTTGCCGCGTACGTCTCCGAGCAGCTTTATTGACTTGATATTAGTATCTTTCGCATTTTGTGTGACGATTGAATAGTCTCGTTCTTTATAAATCATTGCAAGCGGCAGTTTAAGACCGACTGCATAAAATTTATTGCGGTCGATTGCACCTGTATCGGGTGAGACAACGACAAGTTTCTCTGTTTGTCCTGTCAGGTCGACTATTTTACTCAGTTCCCGGATAATCTGATAGCTGGCATGCAGGTTTTCAAGGTTGATTGTACTGAATGCATTGACTATTTCGCGTGAGTGGATGTCAAGTGTGATAATTCTTGATACGCCGAGTCCCTCGTAAATGTGACCAAGCATGCTTGCGGTGAGTCCTTCTCTTCCCTTTTTTTTGTGCTGACGGCTGTACGGATAGACGGGAACGACAAGCGTAATTGCTGCGGCTCCGGCCTGACGCACAGCGTCGATCGTGACGAGCATGGACATAACATGATCGTTTACGGACAGCGACTGTTTGTTAGTTCCATTGTTGAGGGAAAGAACTTCATGATTTTCTACATCCTGAAAAATGTAGACATCTTTTCCCCTGATAGTATCAAGCAGTTCTGTTTTGAATTCTCCATTCGCAAAATAGGTAAAGCGTGTGTTGATTTTAAAAACAGGAGGACGATATTTTGTTGTATCGCCTCTGATGCAAAGGTCAGAAGTATCAATATCGTTTTCAAGATTGATTTTTTTTACGAGCTCTTCTTTTTCGAGCGCGTATTTTTTTGAAATAACATCGTTTTTCAGTGTGAAACGATGTTTGTACATATGCCTCAGATGTGTAATAACTTCGTCGGCAAACGATTCTCCGCCCGGACATGCAACAATGGCCAGGTTGGTAGGTTCAGAATACGGCATTATTCAAGACCTCTTTATGTGTTTTTTTTAGAACGTGACATATAGTAGCATTTTTTCTTTCCTGTGACAACAATTACACTACATATAGTGTTTATTCGTGCGGAGGGTTTAATACCCCGCCCCTTGGGGCGTATGAAGGGTATTAAATCCCGACTGCAATACCTTTAGAGAACAACATACCTCCTTGGGTCGAGGTTGTTGATTGCAAACACTTCTGAGCTCTGGTATACTTTATGCATGCGTATGGTTTTGATGGGAACAGGGACAAGCCACGGAATACCTGTCATTGGGTGCAGCTGCAAGGTGTGCAGATCACATAATCCGAAGGACAAGCGTCTGCGCTGCAGCGTATATATTACGCAGATGGAAAAGGATGGTACAGAAACACATCTTGTCATAGACACTGGTCCTGAATTCCGCATTCAGGCGCTTCAATATCATATTACTGCGCTGAATGCAGTTCTTATTACCCACAGTCATGCAGATCATCTTAACGGACTTGATGATCTGCGTATTTTCAGTCATACAGAATCGGAAGGAACTGGCAGATGCTGTGTACCCATGATGAAATATGCTGAATCTCCGGGCCAGGGACTTCCTGTATACTCGAATACCTTTGCGCTGAATGACATAAGAAACAGGTTCGACTATATTTTTAAGACAACGCAGGCTGGGGGTGGAAAACCGAAACTTGATCTTGAAGACTGTGCCCGTTTTTCTGCAGACAGTCCTCTTTTTGTCGGTTCTATACGTATTATTCCTGTTCCGATGAGGCACGGATGTATTGATACGACAGGATGGCTTTTGAGTACGACGGACATAAACGGGATGACGCATTCGATTGCATATCTTACAGACTGCAATGAAATACCATCCGGATCAATCAGCCTTCTGAGGCAGGCCGGTGGTATTATAGATCATGTCGTAATAGACGGGCTTCGGGAAACAGTGCATTCGACACATTTTTCATATCTGGAAGCTATGAAGTATGCGGCAGAGATCGGTGGTAAATGTACGTGGCTTACGCATATCTGTCACAATATGTGCCACAAAGACATTATAAAATACTGCCGGGTTCATGTAAACGATTTTCCGGAGTTAGTAAAGATAGTGAAGAAAGGTGGTTCTATCCTTCCTGCGTACGACGGACTGGTTCTAAAATCGGGAGAATGATCAACAACCACTTCCTGTAAAAAAGCCGTCCACTATTTGAGGACGGCTTTTTTATGAAAAACGGATTCTGATTATTTGTTTTCTGCTACCGGAGTTTCGGTCTTCGGTACATGCACTTTTTTGTCGACGAATCCTGAGCGGAGGCAGCGTGTGCAGACATTGATTGTACGAGTCGTACCGCCGAACATCGCTTTTACTTTAAGCAGATTCGGTCTCCATGTGCGTTTTGTATGATTGTATGAATTACTTACCTTATTACCATACATCGGTGATTTTCCGCAAATATCACAAGTTCTAGACATATCTATACCTACCTTTCTAACTTAGTTACGCGTAAGTTCAGTAAGTATACCTGGAAAGGACTGTTGTGTCAATTATATCGTATGGACTTATTCACTAATTACAGTACTGTCTTTTTTGTGGATGAATCGTATTATTTGAGGTATATTATTTCTGTTCAGGAGAACAAAATGCAGAAAATTGAATGGAATGATTCATACCTTCTCGGAATTCCCGAAATCGACAATCAGCATAAAAAGCTGCTTGCAGTTGCAAACGATTTGTACGATGCAGCATCTGGTTCCGCCGGAAACTATATGATTAAAATGTCAAAAGTCCTTAAGGCTTTAACCGACTATACTGTGTATCATTTTGGCGAAGAAGAGAAGTTTATGAAAAAATACGGTTATGATGCCGTCGCTTTGCATAAGAAGGAACACGATGGGTTTGTGGTTGAAGTAAATAACCAGATACAGAAACTCGGCACCGGCAGTCAGAAAGATGCGCTCGTATTCTACAGCTTTGTAGCGGGGTGGGTGCTTACACATATAGCAAAAAAGGATCGTGTGTGGGCTGCTTTTGTAAAAACCCGGCTGGTATAGAGATTACGCTCCGTATGTTTTTTCTATTTCAATAATCTGGTCGCGTAATGTCGCAGCACGTTCGTATTCAAGGCGGTCTGCAGCTTCACCCATTTCCTTTTTAAGCGCAGCAACAAGTTTATGCCGCTGAACCGGCACGAACAGGTTTGCACTTTTTTTGAGTGCTTCAAGCTCAATAGATGTATCTTCTTTTGCGTCTTTTTCCTGCCGTACCAGAATGTCTTCAACCGCTTTTGCGATTGTTTTTGGTGTGATGTTGTGTTCCGCATTATAAGCCTGCTGAAGTTCCCGTCTCCTTTTTGTTTCCGTAACAGCTTCTTTCATTGCATCGCTCATGCGGTCTGCATACATGACGACAGTACCGCCTGCATTGCGCGCCGCGCGCCCTATTATCTGAATCAGACTGGTCGTGGAACGCAGAAAACCGATTTTATCTGCATCCAGAATCGCGATGAACGATACTTCCGGCAGGTCGATTCCTTCCCGCAGAAGGTTGATTCCTATAAGAACATCGAATTCACCTGCCCGCAGACCTTTAAGCAGCTCGACGCGTTCAAACGTTTCGATTTCCGAATGAATATATTTTACTTTAAGTGAAAGGCCTGTCAGGTAATCGGTTAAATCTTCCGCCATTTTTTTTGTAAGTGTAAGGATAAGGCTTCGTTCATTTTTTGCAATACGCGCCTTTATTTCGTTATAAATATCTTCCATCTGTCCTTCACTCGGCCGGACGTCAACGATCGGATCAAGCAGTCCCGTAGGACGGATAAGCTGTTCTACAACCTGCGTACTTTGTTTTATTTCATCAATGCGCGGCGTGGCGCTTACATATATTACCTGATTGAGTTTTTTGCTGAATTCCTCAAATTTGAGCGGACGGTTGTCGAGAGCGCTCGGCAGCCGGAATCCGAAGTCTATAAGATTCTGCTTTCTGCTTCTGTCTCCTTCATACATGGCACCGATCTGTGGAACAGTAACATGAGCCTCGTCTATCATGCAGAGAAAATCGTCGGGAAAATAGTGAAGCAGCGTCGCCGGCGGCTGTCCGTGTCCACGTCCTGATATGGGGCCGGAGTAGTTTTCAATACCCGGACAGTATCCCATTTCTTTCATCATTTCGATGTCGTATGTGGTCCTTGTTTTCAGACGTTCTGCTTCAAGTACTTTGTTTTGTATTCGGAATTCTTCAAGACGCTCATCGAGTTCGTTCTGAATCCGTTCCGTCGCTTCTATAAGCATATTCTGCGGAACGACGAAGTGACGGGCAGGGTAAATAACTGTTTCATCAAGCTCTTCTATCGTTTCCCCTGAAATTGCATTGAAACGGCGTATGCGGGAGATTCGATCCCAGTCGAGTTCGATTTTATACGCTTCATCCGTTTCCATATACGCCGGATAAATTTCGATTACGTCGCCTCGTATGCGGAAATTACCGCGTTCGAGAACTGCATCGTTGCGTTTGTATTGAAGCGGGATAAGTTTTTCAGCAAGCTTGTGCGTGTCGAGCGTTTCTCCTTTTTCAATATGAATACGCATTTCTTTGTACAGATCCGGCATACCCAGACCGTAGATACAGGACACTGTTGCGACTACTACTACATCCCGCCGTTCCATAAGGCTGTATGTTGCGGCAAGACGGAGCCGGTCGATTTCGTCGTTGATGGATGCATCTTTTTCTATATATAGATCGCGCGCCGGAACATATGCTTCCGGCTGGTAGTAGTCGTAATATGAAACAAAATATTCGACGGCATTGTCCGGGAAAAAACTTTTAAATTCACGGTAGAGCTGTGCCGAAAGTGTTTTATTGTGGCTTATGATAAGCGTCGGGCGCTGTACGCGTTCAATGATTTTTGCCATAGTGAACGTTTTTCCGCTGCCGGTGACGCCTTTGAGTGTCTGATATTTGTAGCCGCGGAGGAATCCCTCCGAGAGTTTGTCTATTGCCTGTCCCTGATCGCCTGCCGGTTCGTACGGAGCGACGACGTGGAATCTGCGCATTTTTTAGTCCGTCTGCTGGGATGCAAGAACAACAGGGAGTATACGGTCTTTCCTGTTACGATGTACCGTAACGTTCACCGTATCTCCGGGCCGTTTGTCTTCGAGCGCAGAAAAATAATCAGCAAGAGATGCTACTTTTATGTCGTCGATTTTTGTGATAATGTCTCCGCCGAGATAAATCGTAGAGTTGCCGTATCTTGCAGGTTGTGTACCGCCTTTTATTCCTGCTTTTTCTGCGTCTCCACCTTTTGTTACAGCAGATACGAGTACGCCGGAAGAAATGTCAATGTCTGCATATTGTACGATTGCGCTGTTAAGCTGCACGATTGATATTTCCATGGCACCGCGGTTGACATGTCCGTATTTAAGCAGATCCGCGACAACACGGACAGCTGTTTCAGCAGGAATAGCAAAACCAATACCAGCAGAACTGCCGGAAGATGAAACGATCATAGTATTGATGCCGACCATGCGTCCGGACGTGTCAAGCAGCGGACCTCCGGAGTTTCCCGGGTTAATGGCTGCGTCTGTCTGTATCATATTCCTTATGATGCGGTTGTTGCTGTTTTTTACAGGACGGCCGAGTCCGGAAATAATGCCAGTAGTCATTGTCCGGTCGAGTCCGAACGGATTGCCGATTGCGATTACTTTCTGTCCGACCTTGAGTTTGGATGAATCGCCGAAGGGGATTGTCTTAAGTACAGTTCCTGCCGGCGGTGTGAATTTTATGACGGCAAGATCGCTTTCTTCATCCTGACCAACAACCTGAGCTTCGTATTGTGCTCCGTCAGAGAGTGAGACGTATATTTTTGAGGCGTTTTCGATGACGTGCACGTTTGTGACAATGTATCCACGCTTGTCTATAATGGAACCGGAACCGGAACCGCCGTCCTGCACAACGGGCTCAAGAAACCAGTTTACACCGGTAACCTGTGTGTTTATATTGACGACTGACTCTGCACATGCTTCATATACGTTGATGTTCTGGATTTCGTCCTGAGTATATGGGGAATTGTCCGAAACTGAACGAACCGACGGCTGTCCGGCGTTTTGTTCAAGAAAGGTAGTCTGTGCTTCGACGTCATCGTTTACATCAGCCGGTATCTGCAGCGTTTTAGCATGCAGATCTGCTGCCGGTGCTTTTGTATTGAATTTTATAAAAATGAAAGATGTTAAAGCTATCGCTGCAACAGCTGCCATAACCGATACAGCAATAAGCTGACTGCGGGAATAAAGTTTCATATTTGTATAGTACTGAATTAAAACAGATACGTCAAACCGAATGTACCTGAAAAATAATTTGTACTGCCCGGATAAAGTATTGAATCGCCTTTTATGTTCAGCATGACGGATGAACTTCCCAGCTGAAGAGTTGCACCTGTTCCTATGTCGAACGCACGCAGCCACACTGTTCCCGTTGTTTCACCGAAGGCACTGTTGATCGCACACCATGTTTTGACTGTTGCTGTCTGCGATGGCCTGTATTCAAATCCAATGCCATTTCTCCATATACTGTCGTTGATTTTCAGATTTCCCTGCATTGTTCCGAACAGGTATTCACTCGAAATACCTGCATAATACGCTGTACTTTCAAATCCTGCTGCTGCACCACAGCCCAGTCCGTTTCCTGTGTCGGCTCCATACGGTTCGTACAAAGGAACCTCATTTGTATATCCGTATCTGATGACGGCTGCATAACAGAGTTTCGTGTCGGAGGTTATCTGTCGTGCTGAACCAAGTTTGGCTGCGCCGCCGACTGAAAGAGGAGCGTTCTGTATACCTGCATGCAGTTCAAAATTCATGGAAAACTCAAACCAGGGAACAGGTGCCATGCCGAAGAAAATATTAAGAGGTGCTTCATAAAACGGTGTTACGCCTGTACGGAATACAGGAGAGACTTCTGTGCCGATAAATGCGGTGTCTTCTGCCATTATAAATGCGGCCGGCAGCGTTCCTATTCCTGTACCTGATTTTGTTACGTCGGCAGGATGGTATGTGAGCGAATGATCGATCTGTGTGTATGCTGTCTGTGTAAATTTACCGGCAGTAATTGTTGCACGGTAGGAACCGTCGGGCAGTACGTTTCCGTATGCATCCCGCCCATTCCACGATATACCCTGATCCCATGTTGAAAACTCAGGAAAATGCCAGGTAAAGACATTTGTTCCTGTTAAATTGACTATAGAGAGTGTCCCTGTTTCCGGTGCAGTCACCTTAAAAGAGAATGTACATGAACCAACAGCACCTGTGTATGCCGGATTGAAACGTCTGCGCGTCGCACTGAATCCTGAAAGTACGAATGATGCTTTTGTCATTTGAATCTGAACAGGAATAATCAGGTGCCGGACGACGAATATCTGCGTCGTATAATCGTCATAACCGAATCTGCGTACGGTAATAGTATGAAAACCTTCGTCAAGTTCCAGGGGCGAGCCAAAGACCGGTAATCTGTCTGCAGAAAGCCAGTCTCCATCAGTATAGATTATACAGTCAGAGGAGATACCGGAGAGAAGAACAAAGCCTGTAATTTTATCAAGTTCTACAAAGAACGTACTGCTTTGTCCGTTTTTTACCGTTATGCGGTATGAACGCTCTTCGTATCCGTCTTTTTTCACAGTAAGGCTGTACGATCCGGAGCCAAGGTCCGTAATGGTACACGGTGTCCGTCCCTGATATTCACCGTTAAGGTAGACTGATGCATCCTGAATATTCGTACGTATTGTAATTGACGTTTTGTTATCATCAGATAATATGTTGTTCTCTGCCGTAAGTACATTCTGTCCGCCTGATTGTGTAAAGGCAAAGAACGGAATGAGAAAAAAGACGGAAGTAAATAAAAATAACGGAATTTGTCTCATGCTGTTTCAAGTATACAGTATTCGGAACATTTACAAAAGTCGGACAGTTATATAAACCGTTTATTCTGTTTCAGTAAACAATAAATTGTGCTCAAGAAAACTGAAATACGAATCTCTGTCGAGAATAATATGATCAAGCAGTGTAATACCAATGATTTGTGATGCTGCTATGAGCGTCTGTGTTGTTTCTATGTCGTCTTCCGACGGGTCACAGGTCCCCGACGGATGGTTGTGACATACAATCATAGCGGACGCATTTTCTATGAGAGCTTCGGAAAATATTTCACGCGGGTGGACAAGTGTACGGTTCATTGTTCCGACGGATGCTATCCGGATTTTTAATACCTCATGTCCTCCGTTAAGCGTTACGCAGATAAAATGCTCTTTCGGTAATACGGAATAATTCCGGACGAAAGGGACTACATCTCCGGGTTGCCTGATGACGGAATGAAGATGAACGGAGCGTCTGCGTCCAAGTTCCAGAGCGGCTGCAATGGCAAGACTCCTGCTCGTTCCCATTCCTTTTACGGAAGAAAGTACCCGTACGGTATCTTCTGTGTTTGTTTCACCCAGAGCGCGTACTACGTCATGAGAAAGTTTTCGTACCGGCAGGTTTTTTGTACCGGTTCCCAGAATGAGCATGACAAGTTCTTCATCACTGGGATAACTCAAACCGTGTTTCATTACCTGTTCACGGACGTCAGGTTTATCATTGAGTATTTTCATTATACTATAATATTTCAAAAAAGAACTGTTTTGTGCGTTTTTTCGGAATGGAATACGGAAATAAGTATGTATGGGACTTATTTATGCCGAAAATTCATATATGAAACCAGTTTACAGAATTTTACCCTGGGTTTTCCTCGTTGTTATCTTTTTTTCATGTCGTACTGTTCCTGTGCAGCAGATGGAGATTTCACGGAGTCTTACCGGACGGGCAGTACTGGGAGAAAAACAGCTTGTAACTTTTTTTATGATGAATAATCCTCATGCTGATAAGGCTGTGGTGACACGGCTTGCACGGTATTACATATCGGAAGCGTTTGACGAAGGAATTAACTCCGACGTTGCATTTGCACAGATGTGTCTCGAAACAGGTTTTCTTCGTTTCGGTGGTCTTGTTACTCCGGAAATGCATAATTACTGCGGACTTGGTTCAATCGATGCTGAACATCCGGGAGAGTCGTTCAAGACTGAACAGGAGGGAGTCCGTGCACACATTCAGCATCTTAATGCATACGGTGACACCGACAATCTGGTAAATCCTCTTGTAGACAAGCGTGCAAAGTGGGTAAAACCCAGAGGTAAGGCTCCGACAGTGTTCGAGCTGTCGGGTACATGGGCATCCGATCCTGATTACGGGAAAAAACTTGACAGTATTCTGTCAAAAATGGAATCAGTACAATAATCGTACATTAAATATACACGAAGTTTCTGCTTATAGGACAAAAAAAACGTACGATTATTGCGCTTTGGGGTCGAAGTTCAGAATGAGTGCATCGCCGGTTTTTATTCCGCAGCGCGAGAACCATCCCTGAGGTACTTCCAGCGCATAGCGTACATTTACCGTACTGTTGATGTTTGCAAGACTGTACGGTGTCATGTCGAATATATCCCGGATACGGCCGAGTGAATCAATAAAAGCTATAGAAAGCGGATGAGGTGTATTCTTCATCCAGAAAGAAAGCATCTGATCGCGGTCAAAAAGAAAAAGCATACCCGTTCCGTCCGGAATATTTTTTCTGTGCATGTAACCGTTATTGCGTTCCTTTTCTGTGCGTGCCATTTCAGCAGTTATTTGTACAGCTGTACCATTGCTTTTTTTGAGTATGAGCGTCTGTGTTTTTAATTTTCCTGTACAAGATGTGAGCGGCAGCAGAGCAGAAAGCATAATAGCGCAGCAGCAGATACAGAATCTGTTTTTTCGAAAAATAATCATTACAGACCTTCCAGAAACATATCTTGTGTCATTTCTGTCCCCGACTTTTGGACAAGCGATTTATTGTTCAATTCAGCAAACACTTTATTGTCGACATATTTGAGCGAAAGAGGACGCTCAAGACTCATGGTTACGTCATTGTTTTTCCATACGGATTTTTCCGGTGAAAGAGATACCGGATCGCCGTACTTTTTACAGAGTGTACTGAAGACGCTGTAATGGTCGATTTTCTCTGTGTTTATGTTGATGATTATTATGTATAATCTGTTGTTGTAAAATTGAAAATAACATCTTTCAAGAAACGAGTCGACATGCCCGGCTGCAGAATCCGTTTCGATAAGAATGCGGTTTTCACCGGGCAGAAGCGATACATCGCGGTCTCCGTGATAGCCGAAACTGCTGTTCTTCATAAGTTTATCTTTTACTTCATCCAGTGACATGCCAAGTGTAATCCCGCCGTAACCGCCGGGAATAACACTTAAGGTACCTTCTGAAAAAAAAGGAAAAAGCGTCAGACAAAAAAAAAGTGCAGTCACAATATTTTTTTTCATAAAGATTCCGTATTAAGCATTATTCTGCTTGCGGTAAAAAGCAGCCTGCTTTACGAGTTCCAGACAATCAGGTACCATTATTTTGTCGTTTAAAATCTTTATATGTGAGTCTGACTCCAGTTTATAAAGACCTTCCGCCTGAAGTTCTTTTGGAATACCGCACATATTTGCAAGATCATAGACGGTCAGATCAGTTTGAAACTGTACGTTCGGTGCAAGATTGATTTTTGCTTTTTCGATCTGAAGAGCAAGCATATCGATAAGCCGCTGCAACGGATCCCCAAGGCTCGCATTGTCAAGTTGACGATACATTGACCAGAGACGGTCTGCAAGTGTTGTCGTAAGTCGTGCGATCAGCTGCGGCTGTGTCGAAACCATTTGATTGAAGTTCTGGCGGTTTACAACCATAAGCCTGCATTGTTCATGTGCAACTGCACTGGCAGACCGCGGTTTGTTCTCTAGCAGGGCCATTTCTCCGAACATATCTCCCTTTTTGAGCATGGCAAGTGTAACTTCGTTTTCGTTCACGACTTTTGAGATTTTTACCTGACCATCCTGAATGATGAACATATCAGGACCATTCTGACTTTCTGAAAAAATCATGGTATCTTTCGGGTAAGTGCGGAGCAGGTCAGGAGTTGATTCAAAATAAACAGCATGTGTGATCGGTTTTAGGGAGACAAACCGGGATTTTGCCTTGTCGAAATTGCTTCCGTGAGGGCATGCTTTTAAATACTGATAATATGCATAGACTGCTATATCGGAATTGCCTGCTTTATCATAATAGTCGGCTACATAAAACATCTGTTCGGGAGTATCTGCAACAACATTGTTAAGTGTAAGCTTTGTAAGTGTTTCGTTCATTGACCGCATACGGTTTGCAAATGTCCGGATGATTTTCATAGCTACAGGCGTATTGCGCATGATGAGTTCAGAATACTGGTCCCTGCGGACAGAAATCCCGGTAACGTCTGTCGTTGCGATGACGGTTTCAATTTGTGAATGTCCGGACATACAGGGAATTACGCCGACAAAATCTCCCGGTCCCAGCAATTTAGGAACTCCTTCTGGAATATCATTTGCTTTATAACAGCGGACGTTTCCGCTCTGGATGATGAAGAAACGGTCGCTTTCAGCTTTGCCTTCGACTACAAGATAGGATCCTTTTCTGAAATTTACAAATGATAATTGCAGCAATTCGTTCACCATTCCTTAATAAAAATATAGATTCCACTATGTTCTTTGTCAATCGTTACTATCGGCAGATAACAAATGTGTCTTTAATTCATTTTCATCTGACCTGCCGCAGAATATAATCTCCGGTTCTAATGTAAAACCTGTTTTGATCTTTACTATATTAATAGTATAATCCACCAGTGCCTTGATATCTGCTTCTGTTGCATTATCTTTGTTGATTATGAAATTTCCATGCCACGGGGCTATTTGTGCACCGCCTATCTGATATCCGCAGAGTCCCGCTTCATCTATTATTTTACCTGACGGTTTACCGAAAGCGTGATTGTTACGAAATACACTTCCTGCGCTCGGATACCGGAAATGTCCTTTTTTTACCCGTTCATCAATGTACATCCGGCATTTTGTTTCAATTTCGTTTTTTGCAGCTTTTGAAAGCTGTATTGTTTTAAATACTACGCTGGTAATGATGCGCCCCGTCGACTGGAACGGTGATTTTTTATACTCCCAGTCTGAACCGGAGAAAGTATAGGAAACCTGTTTCAATGAATCCGGCTCGATATATTCTGCTGATGCAAGTATGTCACTTACGGAGACATTAAAACACCGGGCATTCATATAGAGGGCGCCGCCGGCTGTTCCCGGAAGGCCTGCGAATGTTTCAAGTCCTGTAAGTGCATGTTCTATGCAGAAATTTACAACGGCTGACATAGAAGATCCGGCTCCACAGCTTACAAAATCTTTGTCCGCTGATATCGCGCTGATATCTTCCATCGAAATAACAGCGCCGTCAAAACCTTTGTCCGATACGACTATATTGCTGCCACCGCCCAGAATAAAATACGGGATACCGTCGTTTTTAAGTGTCGCGAGTGCAGAGATGAGTGAATGAATGTCTGACGGTTTTATATACAGCTGGGCAGGGCCTCCTACTTTGAATGTTGTGTGAAGAGCCATCTGTTCCGAAAAACATATAATCCCTTTGAAATTTCCGCATATATTGAATTTTTCAGCTGTTTCACGTATGCTGGTCATGCAGATATTATAGTACAGCGCAGTATAAATTGCGATAGAGAGGCTTATATGGGATTACGGTTATTTAACACGATGGGACGCGAAATGCAGGATTTTGTGCCGATTACACCCGGTTTTGTCGGTTTTTACGGCTGCGGTCCGACTGTTTACAACTATGCCCATATCGGGAACCTGCGTGCATATGTGTTCCTTGATACGCTCGACAGAACTCTTACCTGGCTTGGTTATAGAAAAAAACATGTTATGAACATTACGGATATAGGACATCTTTCCGGCGACAGCGATGCAGGCGAAGACAAAATGCTCAGAACAGCTAAAGAAAAACATCAGACTGTCATGGAAATTGCACAGTTTTATACGGATGCTTTTTTTAATGACATAGAGCGCCTTAACATAAAAAAACCGGATGTGGTCTGCAGGGCTACAGACCATGTACCGGATATGATAGAACTCATAAAGCGTATTGAGTCAAACGGTCATACTTATATGTCCGGTGGAAATCTCTATTATGATGTTTCAACCTATCCTGACTACGGGAAACTCGCAAACCTTAATCTTGACGACCAGAAAGCAGGAGCCCGCGTCGATGTAGATTCCAATAAACGGAATCCATACGATTTTGTACTCTGGTTTACTAAGTCAAAATTTGAAAATCAGGCACTTACATGGGACAGTCCGTGGGGACGCGGATATCCCGGCTGGCATATTGAATGTTCTGCGATGAGTATGAAATATCTTGGTGAACATTTTGATATTCATACAGGCGGAATAGACCACATACCAATTCATCACACGAATGAAATTGCGCAGTCGGAAGGTGCAACGGGGCATAAGTGGGTTAATTACTGGCTTCATAATGAATTTCTTGTCATTGCAAAAGATAAACAGGCGGCAGACAGCGGGGAAGGTTCCAAGATGTCCAAATCTGCAGGAAATTTTCTTACACTTCAGTCGCTTGTAGATAAGGGATATGATGCACTCGATTACCGGTTCTTTTTGCTTGGTGCACAATACCGCAGTCAGATATTTTTCAGCTGGGACGCAATGGATGGTGCAAAAAATGCACGCAGGGCACTCGTAAAACGTATTGCACAGGTTATGGATGCAGCAAAAGGGAAAACAGCAGATATATCTTCTCTTCCACCGGACGCAAAAAAATATATTGAAGCTTTTAAAGACGGTCTTGAGAATGACCTTTCTACACCACAGGCGATGAGCCAGCTGCAGACTGCTGTAAAGGACAATGGTCTTAAACCGGAAGAGACTCTTGCACTTGTTCACTGCATGGACAGTGTTCTGGGGCTCCGGCTTGAGGATGAAGCGGCTGCCTTAAATGAGAAAAAAGGTACTGTTGCAAGTATCGATACTCATAAAAATGATGAAGAAGCATCGAAGATTGACGCACTTGTCGAAGAGCGTGCTTCAGCAAAAAAAGTGAAAGATTTCGTAAAAGCGGATAAGATTCGTAACGAGCTGGCTGCCCGGGGCATTTTAATTACTGACACTCCGCAGGGATCTGTCTGGAAGAGATTATAATAATAAATTGTTGTTACTTTTCAGGAGTTTTCGTGTTTACTACTATAGTTAGAAATCAGACTGATATTAACCGGCCGTTGAATGCCGGAAATTCTGCTGATTTCAAAATAATATATGATGCAACGATGCAGCTTCTTTTCCGTATTTCATACCGTGTTGTGAACGACGAAGAAGCCGCAGAAGACCTTGTGCACGATTCGCTTATCAAGGCAAACGAGAAAAGTCTTCAGTTTCCGTCACTTAACGACGCGAAATACTGGCTTATCAGAGTGGTAAAAAATGCATCGCTCAACTATGTCAAACGGAAATCCCGTGAGCGCAAAGCTTATCAGAAGGCGCTTTATGAGGATCACCGTACGATGACATCGGGTGAGACAGATGTATTGAAAGCTGAGTCGATAAAAAAGGCCCGCGATGCGCTCAATATGCTGCCGAAAAATCTCCGTGAAGTTCTTCTTCTGCGTGAATACGGTGACCTTAATTACAAGGAAATCGGAAAAACGCTCGGTATTACGGAGGGAAACGTGAAGGTTCGTGTATTCCGCGCTCGTGAACAACTGGCAAAACTATTAGGAGAAGATGATGTCTACCTGCCCCAGTAAAGATATCCATTCAATATATCTCGACAACGAACTCCCCGCAGCATATGTCAGAGAGTATGAAGCACACATCAAAGTATGCCCGAAATGTGCGGCAGAACTTGCTAAACTCCGTGCTGTTCATGAAATTCTTCATTCTGATGCTTTATGTGTTACTCCGGACAGCCATTACCTTGAACAGAGCTGGAACCGCCTGCAGTCTCGTATGAGTTACAGTAAGGTTACAAAAAAAGTTTTGAAATTTCCTGCAGAGCAGTTCAAATATATTATTCCGGCCGCCGCTGCCGCTGTCGTTCTTGCAGTTCTTCTCCCTGTTCGTGCAGGCAGAGGCCCATCTGAAACGCAAACAGCACAGATAACACCGATTACGCGGCAAAAAATCATTGCGTTTGCAAGAAATAATATAATCATCAACGGTAATATCAGACATGAAATGCTTGGGCCTGCTGCATCCAGGCAGTCTCAGCAGCATACCGGAATTGTCCCGGCCGGAACAAATACCGATTATAACGGGCCGTTTATTCAGGAACCTCGTACTCATGAAACAATAGATCCTCAGCTTAACGATGTTGATGTGTTTCGTCCCGATTTTGGCAGCAATCGGACCATTACTATCAGAATTACAATACCGGGTATTACAACACCCCCTCTTTCGACAGAAATAGAATTCCCTGCAGAAGAACTGGCGGATACTGTAAAGTGAATTCTTCCGGAAAGTTTAATTATTTTTTCAGAAAATCTCCGCTTTTCAGAACACTGTGCTTTTTTGCTGCTGTTGCACTCATTCTGGTAAGTGTTTTTTTTATAAGTTATAAGCTTAAACGTATTCCTTCTATAGATAATGTAAATCCTCCGATAGGTTCCCCTGGTGACATTGTTATCATTACAGGCAGGAATTTCGGGACTGCCCGCGGTCCCGGTTATGTTGAATTCGGCGGTTCCAGGCTGACGGCAAGTTCATATATTGCGTGGAATGATAAAGAGATAAAAGTTATACTTCCTCCAAATGTTCAGGATGGGCTTGTTGTTGTAGGAACTGATACGGCCCGTTCAAAACCTTCTTTTTTTGCAAATGAACGTGATATTCCGGTTGCGGTTCCGCCGAACCCTCAGACGTCGCTGCCTGTCATAACTACACTGTCCGGTGACACGTTCAGAATCGGAGATCTCCTTGTTATTTCCGGTAGTAATTTTGGAAATATGCACAATGACTGCGGAGTATATTTTGCAACAGTCCGTGACGATACGACGAATCCTGCAACTACGGCTCTCCCGTTCAGTAATACAAGTCTTAGTGCTCTGAGAGCGGATCATATACCGGCAAATAAAACTGATTTTGATTATGAGTACTGGAGCGATACAGAAATCCGCGTCCGTATTCCGGACGGGGCAACATCGGGAATGATATATGTGGAAACGCCCAAAGGTGATTCTTCTTTGCAGAAAATTACAATTGAATCAAAAGCCGGAGGGAAACGATTTCTTTCCAGACGAACCTATCTGCTTCAGCTTGCTGCAAATATATCCGATGTAGTACCTGATAAATCAGCGACAATCAAGATGTATTTTCCGCGTCCTTCCTGTTTATCGTCACAGCCGCTTGTAGAAATGACTGAATGTACTCCGGAACCGGCGATTGCTGATTATCAGAATACCGTGATTCATCAGCTGCAGACAGAAAAAAATGCAGTATTTACTAAGAAGCCGTTCAGTGAAAATTTTGTTATTTCAGTCTACGAAATCAATACAACGGTAAAACCGGAACTTGTCACGTCATATGCCAACATGAATAATATGCTCTATACAGCGGCAATCCGGGCCGACAAATGCGTCCCTGCGGGTGATTCTGAAATTATCAGTCTGGCAAAAAAAATTACCGGGAAAGAGATGAATCCGTACAAAAAGGCAAGACGTGTTTATGACTATATGCTTGATAATTATTCGCTTCAGACAGTGAAATCCGATTCTGCTCCGGCTCTTGATCTTATAAAAAAGAAAAGGGGCGATGCATACGACTTTGCCGTTATTTATACGGCATTGCTGCGCGCTTCCGGAATTCCGGCCCTTCCTGACAGCGGCGTACTTGTTGACCGCGATATGAAAACAAAAAATCACTGGTGGAGTGAATTTTATATCTGCGGTGTCGGCTGGATACCTGTTGATCCCGCATTGGGAGCAGGCTTGTCATACAAAAGCTGGACGGAAACAGGAAATGCACGGGAATATTATTTTGGCAGTCTTGATTCACAGCATATAACATTTTCCCGCGGCTGGAAAGAAATTAAGCCGGGGGCAGGAAATTCGAAAATTGTCCAGCGTCCGCGCAGTTATGCACTGCAGTCTATCTGGGAAGAATCTTCACATAGTACACTTAGGTACAGTTCTTTCTGGGCTGATCCGGTCGTTCTGGGAATTTATTAAAATCAGGAGATATTATGATTACGAAAATTTTATCTGTCGGTGGTTCTATCATTGCACCTGATAAACCCGATACAGTTTTTCTCTCTGAATTTGTGGCAATGTCACGCGCGTGGCTTTCCTGCGGTAGTGACAGACGTCTCATATTTGTTTCAGGCGGCGGTGCTCCTGCCCGTATATATCAACAGGCATATAAAGAGGCTGTTGCTGCAGAAAAAAACGGTTGCGAAGCGGACGACAGTGCGGCCGACTGGATTGGTATAATGGCAACGCGACTTAATGCACAGCTTCTGAAAGCATGCTGCGGAAATCTTTGTACTGATGATGTTGTCTGCGATCCTACTGCAGATATCCGGTTTACCGGAAAAATTCTTGTTGCGGCCGGATGGAAGCCGGGGTTTTCAACTGATAACGACGCCGTACTCCTTGCAGAAAAATTTCAGGCAGATACAGTCGTTAATCTTTCAAATATCGAAAAAGTATATACAGATGATCCCCGCAGAAATCCTGATGCAAAGCCGCTTGATACAATCAGCTGGAAGGATTTCCGGAAAATGGTAGGTGATGACTGGACTCCGGGGAAAAATACTCCGTTCGATCCGATTGCCAGCAAAAAAGCCGAGCAGCTTAATCTTACGGTAGTCTGCGCTGCAGGTAAAAATATTTCAAATATCCGTAGTATTCTTGATGACCGGAAGTTCGTCGGAACGCAGATAGGGCGGTAAATATTCCGCAGTATGTATATATCTGATACTGTACTGGAATTCCCATCAGTATTAACAGGGACGTGGTTACGCTGCCGCAGGAAACACTGATTAAATCACTTTAATGCAATCAGCATGTTACTAGGACTGCTTTTCCATTTTTTCAAGTTCAGCTTTTGCTATCTTATCATTGGGATCATATGCAAGCGCAGATGTAAAATATTTCTGCGCATCTTCTATGTTTCCTTCTTTTTGGGCAAGAAAGCCAAGATTAGACATAATCTTGGTACTCTCGGGTTCCAGTGAAAGAGCGTTTTCAAGACATTTCTTTGCTTCTTTGAAATTTTTTTCTTCCATAAAACAGATCGCCAGTTCGTTGTATGTGTCTGAATTATGATCGCCACCCGGACAGTTAAGTGCTTCAAGAAATGCCTGTTTTGCATCTGGATAACGTTCAAGACGCCGTAATCCCCATCCGAGCATAAACCATGCGTTCCATACACGGGGATTTGATTTTATAAATATTTTGATTTCATCAAGTCCTTTTTCTTCCTGTCCCGACGAAATATATTCATATGCGGCTTTAAAATGTTCATCGTCCATGTTCTGGTTTTTGATATTGTCTAAAATTTCCTGAGACCGCTCCTTCTTATAAATACCGTTTTCTCCAAGTTCTTCATCTTTGATATCGCAGGTAAGCGCAAGGTATGTTTCGAAACAGTCTTTTGCGTCATGAAAATTATGCTGTTTTAGATAGAAGAAACCTGCATTGAAAAATGCATCAGGAATCGCGGGGTCTGCCTCCATAGCCTGTTTATAGTATTCGAGCGCGTCATGATCGTATGCGTCTGCATCTTCATTAAGACCGGAACGACGGTATGAGTTTGCCCGCTCGTCAAGAAAAAGAGCAGTGTTAAGAACATTAACCATATCGTCCGGATCGAATCCGCGCAATGCTGCAAATATTTCTTCGGCGATGTCATAATCTTCATTTTTGGCTTTCAGAATGGCAGCTTCTGAAAGTTCCTTTTTTATTTCTGGACGGGCTTCTTTGAGTATTGACCGATAGTATCCTGTATGTTCGTTCTGCTGGTCGTATGCAAGTACCGTGAGAATACCTGCAAGAATCTGTTCCTGTGTCAATTCTCCGGGATCGAATGTACCCGGTGCATCTTTGTCCTTTTTCTGAACAGGGAAGGGAATTGAGGGATCAATGTGCATGGCATTTCGTGACAACTGAAAATTTTCAGGCAGTTGAATATAATAAATAGTGTCAAGTGGGCTTGATGGATTCATTGTGTTTCCTTGTTTTCCTTGTTAGCAGCGATTTTGTTTTTAGTCTGTTGTGTTTTGACAGGCTGAAAAGGAACTTCCTGTTCCGGCATGCCCTGAACTTGTTCTGCTTTTACGTTCCCGGCATCTGCTGTAATATCTGATTTTTTTGCTGTTGGTTTTTGTAAGTTTTGTTCCGTATTTTTAGAGAGGCCTGCTGCGGGGGTGCCATTAACTGTCTGTGTCGTTTCTTCTTTTTTTGCCTGGGCTTCAAGAAAGCTTTTTCTGTTCAGAGTCACATAATTATTGATATGAATTTTATATGACAGGGGCACCTGATTTTCGTCGAATTTGATGGAGGCTGCAACAATATCCTGCCGTCCTTCAATTACATCCGCATTTATTACTGTTCCTTTTATATCAACAGTTTCGATAGGATCGCTGAACTGGATACGGAGTATTGCGTCTTTGTCACATATAAATTTTGACAATCCGAGCAGAATAACTTTTGCACCGGAAAAAGACAAATCGCGAAGAATGCACCGCCGCGGAACATTCTGGATATATATAATGGATTCTTCCCGTTCTATATTAAGTTTATGTTTGGAATCTCCATTTATAATAATGCGTTCTTCCTTCCGCTGTACAAAATTAATATTTGCTTCAATAAGAGTCCCAAGTTTCAGAATCAAATCATCCGGAGGCCGCTGTGTATACGTAAGCGTAATAATTGCAAGTTCCTGTGAATTCATATATGGCGTTACTTCACTTACCTTTCCTGCAATGAAGAAACTTAACGGCTCGTTGTCCGGTTCTATGAAACAGAAACGGAGGCTTACCGGCGGAGAATCTTTTTTTGTTATCTGGGCAAATGCACCGCCTTTAGTTCCAAGAATTATTTTTGCCATCTGAAATGATGTTGAGTTAATAATACACGGCCATTGTGCTCCGTTGCATTTTATATATATTTGACGCGGATCTATACGTAACGACCGCAATATGTCTTTTGAGAATATGATTTCTTTCTCACGATAGAAATCATAATAGTTGCTGATCTGCTGATTGGTAGCAATTCCCATACTGTAGATAATAGTTTATTAGCATTCATTCGTCAATGTTTGTATAAAGACTGTGGTTGGAAAAGATCCCCTAAAACATCAAGTTATCAGGGGACCTTTTTTATCAGAATAGTTAGTATGCTGATTTTGTTTCGTGACGCTGATGAGTTTTTTTCATCAGTTTGCGCTGTAGTGTCTTGTTTTTGCGGTTCAGGATTGTAGACGGCTTTTCGTAATATTCGCGTTTTTTGAATTCGCGGATAATACCTTCCTTTTCGACCATTCTTTTAAAACGTTTAATTGCTTTTTCAAGATTCTCTGAATCATCAACTGTTATGCTTGCCATCGTTATTCACCTCCTTTCGCCGGAACTCCGTATGAATTTTAAGAATAGCATAAAAGAGGGGAGTTGATCAAGCGTTAGAAAAGTACATCCATGTACTTTTCTAACGATGCAAATGCGTTCAAAATCGGGATATGGGGAAGGACGCATTTGCGTCGGGGACGCGCCTGCCTGGTAAAAGAGGGGGAATTATTCTACTGGATAAATCTCTGCGGAGGGGTTACTATCCAGATGGCTTCTACAAGGTCTTTTGAATTGTTTTCAAGAGTGTGAGGGGTGCCTGCAGGAAAAGATACACTGTCGCCGGCAGCAAGTGCATATTCTTTTTTTTCATATTTAAGCAGAGCTGTACCTTTTGTGATGATTCCGAGTTCACTCCCTATATGACCGTATGAACCGCGGTGCGTATGCGAACCGGCCGGAATTTTTATCACATATGCTTCAAAGGAGTTTTCTTTTTCTGATTCATCCGGTTTTGCGAGTTCTTCATACATCACGTCGTCTTCTGCAAGTGTCCGCCGTTCATCTGCGCGGATAATCTGAACAGGACGCTCCCGGCGGTATTCCTCGAATAGAAATTCCAGATTGATGTCAAGCGCGTCTGCAAGTGCAAGCAGTGTGTCTATAGCAGGTGAAACGCGGTTGCGTTCAATCTGCGAGACAAGACTTTCACTTACACCGGCTTTATCCGCTACGATTTTAAGAGTGAGACCTTTATGCTCACGTACCATGCGGAGTTTCTCTCCAAAATGGTACGGTACACGTTTCTCTCTTTTGTTTTCAGTATTTTGCGAATGAGTCATGGTCCTGTTTCTCCTTGTTTTTTTCTGTGACGTATTGGATAAAATAGTCTTCCAATGTCTTGTGTGGTCCGGGAAGATTCATGCGTTCCCTTGCCCTTGCATTGTCACGCCGGACAGTATACAGCGAATAAAAGTCTCTGTAATCGAGTCCTGCGTCGGTTTTTACATGTTCTCCAAGAAAGTTCGACACTTCGTCTCTACCAATTGCCGAAATGCCTTTTGTTTTTAGTATTGACCTCAGTTCCTGAATTTGCTCGAAAGAAATGCCGAAAAGAAATTCTTCCATTGCCTGCGAGACTCCTTTTTCCCCGAGTTTTTGTTTTATAAATTGAATCCACTGTTCGTCCATCTGGATCGAGAAGAGCAGTAATTCGCTTGTTCCCATCATTGTACCGAATGCAGGTGCAAGCCTGCGGCGTGCAGTCCATACGGTCTGGAGCACAGGTGCAACGTTTGCAATTGTCTGGTCGTTACGGTATTCCCAGAGCAGCAAAAGAGAAAGTGCCCACTGGCGGCGGAATTCCATAGGCTGCGAACTGTCCCTGATAAGATTCAGATATACATCTTCTGCAAGTATGGAAAACATCATGGTAATAGTCTCCATTTGGAAATCCTGCGTGAGACTGTCCGGCGCTTTGATACGTTTGCTTTGCTTTGAAAGCGATGAAAACGTATGTATTTTTGCAACAAGAAAACCTTTACCGAGAATTGCCTTTGAGGGAAGCTGGAGCGTTGTGTCCCCTTCATCCTGGTGTTGAATAAGCGAATCAATAAGCGACTGCGGAGTACGTATCCCTCCTGCCAGGTCATGACGTTCAAGAAGGGAAGGAAAGCGGGCTACGGATGCTGCCAGGTGCTCCAGGTCCTTCATCCGTTCAGTGATTATATCTACACGTTCTGCATCAACTTCACGCATGCGGACAAGCAGTTCATCGACGAGGTTTTTCTGCTTCGGTGTAAGGATGACAATACCGTTCTGGCTTTCGTTCCTTTCCACTTTGGTATCGTCGTCATAGAACTGACTGATATCTATAGGAGTAAAATCTTTTCCCGCACTCGAAGAATTTGTAATCACAGTACCTTTTATTATATCATATGTTGAACCTTTTTCAATTAGACTGTAATCATTTTTTTATTTATATTGATAATCTGCCGACAATATATATATGAGAAAGCAAATTCTGTTTGTTACGGTTTTATCAGTTTTTAATCTTGTTTGTGCGCCGGCTGAGGAGCCGCTGCTTATCCGTTCCTCTGATGTTCGTATTGAACAGTCCGACAGTTCGGGATTTGGCACAAAGACAGGGTTTGATCTGTACGTGCGTAAGAAATCCGGAATAGAATCTGTCCTGCTTACCGAAACGACTAAAGACCCGGACGGAAAGGCAGACAACTATGCATACCGTGCAACAGAATGGAATAAAGTAAACGGAGACGAGAAGCGGTTTCTTAACGGGAAACTGCTTGATTCTGCGGGTGCAAAATTCAGTCTGGTTGATTCTACGGCCGAGGACGATCCGGTATTCGGGAAAAGTTTTCACATCTATATTCCTTCCGAAATCGTATACGGTTATTCATGGTCACGGAACGGGACGGTGACAATTGGCCGCGGAACATTCATAAATATCAGGGCATTTGCGGAAAAATATGCTGATTATCGCGGCGCATTCAGTGATAATCCCTTCATGTTTGATCTTGGTAGAAAACCGGAACCCGTACCGGTTGCACCGGAAGTGCCTGATATAAAGGAAGTACCTGTACTTACCGACGACTACAATCCTGATGCAAGCGAAAAATTTCATGAAATTTCTGATTTTATGATTTATTCAAAGGGTCCGGATACGCTTGTCGACGACATAATGACGTCTATCAATAAAATAGACCCGAAAACAAAAGCTGATGTGGTATTTGCAATCGATACAACAGGCAGTATGAAAGACGATATTGCTAAGCTTCGGAAGGAATGGGTGCCTCGTCTTGTAGCCGATTTAAAATCATTCGGAAGTATAAGACTTGGATTGCTGTTGTATCGTGATTATGGCGAGAGCGGATATAACTATAAGAACATACCTGTTAAATTTTATGATTTTACGCGGAATATTGATGAATTTAAAAAAAACCTTAACGGATTTACGATTATTGGTACAGAAGGCGGCGACATTCCTGAAGCCGTGTACGAAGGATTATACGGCGCTCTCTCATTTTACGACTGGGATGCTGATGCAGTCCGCAAAATTATACTCATAGGGGATGCTGGCCCCCATCCGACTCCGAGAGGAACAAAGAAATATACAAAAGCCCTTGTTCAGCAGCTTGCCGCCGGAAAAGGTATTACAATAGATGCAATTATACTGCCTGATGATAAAAGCCGGCGGGGCCGCTGAGAAAAATTGATCAGCGTGTCATTTGAAAGCCTGTCTGACTTCTGCAGACGTTTCTGATTAATTATTGGTTTTCTGAGGAGCCTGTTTTACAGCTGCTTCTTCTGTTTCAGGCAGCTTGTTTGAAGGAATTTTTGCCATTTCTATCTGAGCGAGTTTATTGAACGCACCCGGTAATGTTCCCGGAGTTGTTGATGCATATAAATCAATAATTTCTTTAAGAGAACTGTATGCGTCATCGTATCTCTTTTCCTTTATATACAGATGGCCGAGTTCATATCTGGCTTCAATATAAATGGAATTATCCATACCATAGCGGCTGATGACTGTCCGGTAATATGTTTCAGCATTTTTGTACTGCGCATTTCCGTATGCATCCTGACCGAGCTGGATAAGCTGTGCTGCGGAAAGATCGTTGGGGATTGCTTCTACGGTACCACAGGACGGGAACAGAAGAACAACTGCCGCAGCAAATAAAACCGGGGCTGTAATAATAAATACACGCTTTTTCATATACTCCAGTGTACAATCCGGTCGATAAAAAAACAAGACTCAGAAACGGTCCGTTACAAAGGGCTGCTACTTTTATAACGGACGAATCGTGATACAGCAGGTCTTTTCCTGTTGTTTGTTCTGTTTTAGTAATACCGTCTGTTTTAGTTAGAACAGTATCGGAGGTAGAAAGGTTACGGATGACCAGTATATTGACCAATGTTTTTTCTGTCAGTATGATTATGTATTTATAGTAAGAATCAGCGAAAAGCGCAGTAATTACAGCGCAGGGGATACTCGAAGGGTTCTTTTTCAGGAGAAAATTATGAAAAAAATTACTCTGGTAATGATTGCAGCATCCGGTCTTATATTAGGCATGACAGGCTGCAGCGGAAAGAAGGCTGACAAAAAGATAAAAATCGGTATTGTTCAGCTTGTCGAACATCCTGCACTTGACGGTGCATACAAAGGATTTGTTGACGGACTTGCAGCTGCTGGATATGTTGACGGACAGAACATCGCTGTCGATTATCAGAATGCACAGGGCGAGCAGGCAAATTGTGTGACTATTGCGCAGAAATTCGTCAACGACCGCGACGATCTTATTCTTGCTATTGCGACACCTGCTGCTCAGGCCGTTGCCAATCTGACAAAAGATATTCCGATTCTTGTTACTGCCGTTACTGATCCTCAAAGTGCAAAACTGGTAAAATCAAATGCAGCTCCCGGAACAAACGTTTCAGGAACGTCGGATCTTACACCGTGTGCCGCACAGATTGATCTCCTTAAAAAAATCGTACCGGAAGCAAAGACCGTCGGCCTCGTTTATTGCTCAAGTGAACAAAACAGTATTTTTCAGATTAATCTTGCAAAAGCAGAATGTGATAAGATTGGTCTGAAATATATAGATGCGACCGTTTCCAATTCAAATGAAATCCAGCAGGTGACTCAGAGCCTTGTGGGTAAAGTTGATGCAATCTATGCGCCTACAGACAACATGATCGCAGCCGGTATGGCAACTGTTGCTCAGGTTGCAAATGACAACAAGATTCCGACTATCGTCGGCGAGGACGGGATGGTAAAATCGGGGGCGCTTGCAACATACGGCATTGACTATTATGAACTCGGAAAGCAGACAGCTGCAATGGCTGTAGATATTCTTAAGAACGGGAAAAAACCGGCTGACATGCCGATTCAGTATCTTGCAAACTGTACACTCAGCGTAAACCAGGATACTGTTGCTAAACTTGGTATTACACTCCCTTCTGACCTGAAGTAATCCTTTCCGGTTATACAGAAAGAAGAAAGAGGCCGCCTTGTAAGCAGAATTTACAGGGAGGCCTCTTTCTTTTTTTGTTCAAATACCTTCTCACGTTCGGGTAGAATCAATATAATTAAACAAATTTATTGTTGGAGTAACAAAATGGGGCTTTTTCTTGCCATGCAGGGTGCCGTTTCTCAGGGGATACTCTGGGGAATTATGACGCTCGGCGTTTATCTTACATTCAGAATACTTGATATAGCTGACCTTACGGTCGACGGCAGCTTTGCAACGGGAGGCGCTGTTACTGGTGTGCTGATCGTACACGGAATGAATCCGATGCTGTCGCTTCTTATTGCTTTTTTAGTTGGAATGCTGACGGGGCTTGCAACAGGGCTTATGCATACAAAAATCAAAATTCACGTACTGCTTGCGAGTATTCTTACGATGATAGCACTTTATTCGATTAATATCCGTATTATGGGAAAGGCAAATACTCCGCTGCTGGGAGTAAAGACTGTTATGTCGTTTTTTACAGAACATTTCAATGTAAATACGACAATTGCATCGCTCTTTGTTGGTATAATTTTTGTTTCGGTGATTGTCATGCTTATGTACTGGTTTTTCGGTACAGAGCTGGGCAGTGCTGTACGTGCAACGGGAAACAACGAATATATGGTACGTGCACTCGGGGTGAATACGGATACGATGAAAATCCTGGGTCTCATGCTTTCCAACGGACTTGTTGCGCTTTCCGGTGCGCTTGTTGCACAGAGCCAGGGATACGCCGACGTAGGTATGGGAACCGGGACTATCGTTATCGGGCTTGCGTCGATTATCATCGGGGAAGTCGTTCTGGGAAAACATTTCGGTTTCTGGTATACGCTGATTTCCGTTGTGCTTGGTTCGATTATTTACCGCATCATCATTGCAATAGTCCTGCAGCTTGGACTTAAATCTACGGATTTAAAATTGTTTACGGCGATTATTGTTGCAGTAGCACTTTCAGTACCGGTGCTTAAGGAACAGGCCGCACGCCGCAGACGATCGGCTATTCCCGGCGTTCTGCTTACCGATGCCGAGACGCCTGTTGATGAAGATGGTACTCACGACGTAACTCAGAACTAAGGGGAAATGCTATGCTGAAATTATTCAATATATCAAAGACATTCAATCCTGGAACGATTACCGAGAAAGTTGCTTTAAGGAATATAAATCTTGAACTGCAGGACGGTGATTTTGTTACAGTCATAGGTGGAAACGGTGCCGGTAAATCAACGCTTTTAAATCTTATAGCCGGTGTACATTATACTGATACCGGTTCCATCGTTCTTGACGGAATGGATCTGACGGGAAAGCCGGAGTACGTACGTGCTAAGTATCTGGGACGTGTTTTTCAGGATCCGATGATGGGAACTGCATCGAATATGCAGATTGAGGAGAACCTTGCTATGGCCATGCGGCGCGGCAGACGCCGTGGGCTTGCGTGGGGAATTCAACCGGCTGAACGCAGGTTGTACAAAGAAAAGCTTGCACTGCTTGATCTGGGGCTTGAAGACCGGATGGCAGGCAAGGCAGGGCTCCTTTCCGGTGGACAGAGACAGGCGCTGACTCTTCTTATGGCAACACTTCAGAAACCGAATCTGCTTCTGCTGGACGAGCACACGGCTGCACTTGATCCTAAAACTGCAAAAAAAGTACTGGAACTTACGGAACAGTTCGTTAATGCCGATCATCTGACAACGTTTATGGTCACTCATAATATGAAGGATGCCATCCGTTACGGGAACCGTCTTATTATGATGGATGAGGGTAGTATCATCTACGATGTTCGCGGGGAAGAGAAAAAAAATCTGAAAGTTGAGGATCTGCTGCGGAAATTCGGTACGGCCGGTGGAGATGCTACTGCTAACGACCGTATGCTGCTGGGATGACGAAAAACAGGCTTTTTTATATAATCATGCTATATATACAGTATTCATCAAGAGTCAGCTGAAACAGCTGATATATCAGCTGACGTTGTATAACCAAAAAGTTAGAAGTAACATGCTGCGTAAGCAGAATTGTATGTTACTATGTTTCGGGAGTGTTTTATATGAATGATGTTGCTGCCGGAGAAAACAGAGTAATTCCGTCTTTCCCTAAAAGAATGACAGTTTTTTACTTTATAGTCTGTATTTTTCCTGTTCTGGTGCTGGGTCCGATTCTTGTATTCATCAATGAATTTTCACTGGGTGATTTTATTGCTGTCTGTACAACGCCTGCAGTCATTATTGGGCTGCTCGTTTTTCCTGTCATACTGCCTGTTGTTTTTTATCTGTACTGCATAAAAAAGCTGTATCGGTTTGACGGATCGGAGGAGTCCGCCCATGCTATGAATATGCTGGTGAAACGGTTTGAAATGTTTCATATGCTTTACGGACTTTTAAATGGGATACTCTCCCTTCTGTTTATTATATCTGGATGCAGAATCCGCGGGGTTTCATATGATCTGTCCGTCTTGTTTTTTACGGCCGTTGGAAATACGTTTCTGTTTGCCCTGTTTCCGTATATTATTTATATGCAGACACTGGAAGAACATATTTATAAACTGCCGTTCAGCCGTGAATACAAATCGCTTCCGCTTGTAGTCCGCAACACTCTCGTTACTTTTTTCAGTTGTGCCGGTCTTTTGTTCAGTACAATTTCTCCTTTGTTTGTTTCTGCGAATTCCGGTCTTGCTGTCTGGACGCTGCTTGTTACGAAAATGCTTCCTATTGCAGTTTGTGCAGGCATTATGGCAGTATCTGATGCATATCTTCTTATACGGGGAATCAATATCCGGATAAAAGATATCAACGAATTTACGACAAAACTTGCAAAGCGCGATTATACACAGGAATATCTTCGTGTGCGCAGCAGAGATGAATTCGGTCTGCTTATTAACGATTTAAATCAGTTTTATAGAATAACGCAGGAACTTCTGCTCGCGATAACCGATTCTGTTGCGATTTCTACCGGCTCTGCCGAAGATTTATCGGACAATATGACCGAGACGTCATCAAGTATAACGCAGATTGTTTCTAACATTGATTCAATAAAAACAAAGATTGTCAATCAGGCGGCAGGTGTTGAAGAAGCACAGGCTACAGCAGCAGGCATGGTAAAGCGTATTGAAGGTCTGAGCGGCAGCATTGAAAAAGAAACAGATGGTGTAACCACTTCGTCGTCTGCTGTTGAGGAAATGGTTGCAAATATCCGGTCAGTTACTGAAATCCTCAGGAAAAATGCTGATTCAGTTAATAATCTCAGCGCTGAATCAGAGAACGGACGCAGAAAGGTTGAACAATCTGTAGAGCAGGCAGAAACAATTCTTGAAAAATCTGCAGGACTGTTTGAAGCAAGTAATATAATCCAGAGTATTGCAGAACAGACTAATTTGCTTGCAATGAATGCGGCAATTGAGGCTGCGCATGCTGGAGAGGCCGGGAAAGGATTTGCAGTCGTTTCAGACGAAATACGAAAACTGGCGGAACAGTCTGATACTCAGGGAAAAGTTATCAGCGGACAACTTCAGGAACTACAGAGTGCAATTACAAATGTTTCGGAAGGAACAATGCAGGTTAAAAATCAGTTCGATATTATTTTTGGACTTGCCGATACAGTAAAAAATCAGGAACAGGTCGTTATGAATGCGATGCAGGAACAGACAGAAGGCAGCACTCAGGTTCTTGAATCTATTCAGGTGATAAAAGAAACAACAAATACTGTCCAGACCGGTTCAGAGGAACTTACAACAGGTGGAAAGCAGGTTTCATCAGAGATGGGGGTACTTTCTACAGTGACGGAGGAAATCAGCAGCGCCGTCAACGAGATGGCACAGGGGGCCCTGACTATCATAAAATCGGTACAGGAGGTGAAAACTGCATCGTCTGCAAATAAAGATAATCTGCAGAAAATTTCAGATGAAATCGGGAAATTTACAGTGAAAAGACAAAATGCATAAGTTTTTATTTTTTACAATATCTATATGTGCCGCACTTTTTATGGTATCATGCGCAGCTACGTCACAGCTGCCGGAATTACAAACACCGGCAGAAGAAAAATTGTCTCCGACGGAAGAAATTTTCAGTGACTGGGAGTACAGGGGATTTGGAAGAGAACTTCCGGTATGGGTTGAGCCGTATTTCCGGGGAGGCGTTGCGGCTGTACAGACTGCATGCCCTGAATATGAAGGAAAAAAGTTACGGATTGTCTGTGCGTCAGGTAAAAATGCAGATCAGGCAGAACAGGCTCTTGCTGCGGCGATAACTGACAATACAGTATTGAACGGGTATATACTTCAAGATTCAATGTGGGTATGTTTACTGCAGCCAGAGGATATTGCTCTCTACGGTGGCAATACGTACGTTTCATTATATCTCTATGTAGAAAAAGTCCGCTGAATATACTCATTTTTCTAAAGAAGATTAAAAAATCTGCGTATTTTCACTTTATTCGTGCAGAGGGTTTAATACCCCGCCCCTTGGGGCGTATGAGGGGTATTAAATTCCGACTGCAATACCTTTAGAGAACACCAAACCTCGCTTGCGTCGAGGTTTGGTGATTTTTCAAAAGCACTTTGTAGAAAGTGCTTTTTTTATATGCTTGACGTATACCCTATAGGGGTATTATATTCTGTGTAACGTAGTATACCTCTCCGGGGTATTACGTTTATGGACGGATATAATGAAAGAAGACGACGTCGAAAGAAAGCCGCAGTCAGACAGTGGAAACTGTCCTATCTGCCATTATAAACACACTGCTCGTAATGAACAAACGGTTAAACAGCTGCAGAACAGACTGAACCGCATGATAGGTCAGCTTAATGGTATAAAGACCATGCTTGACGACAACCGGTACTGCGGAGATGTGCTTACGCAGGTTGCTGCAGTAGAGAGTGCTCTGCAGAGTTTCGGCTATATGGTTCTTCAGAATCATCTGGAAACGTGCGTTGTGGAAGAAATTAAAAAGGACAATACACAGATTCTAGAAGAGGCGCTTGATCTGATTAAAAAACTGAAATAGGAGGCACATATAATGAGTCCAACAAAGTTTTCTGTTACCGGCATGACATGTGCTGCATGCAGCGCTCACGTTGAAAAGGCTGTTGCAGCCGTACCCGGTGTAAAAAATGTATCTGTCAGCCTGCTTACGAATTCTATGGGTGTAGAATTTTCATCTCCTGCTACGGAAGAATCAATATGTGCAGCGGTTGACAAAGCCGGATACGGAGCTGTACCAGAAGATACCGGCAGCAGTCAGTCTTCACCAGGCGGAAAAGAAAGACGGGCAGCAGAAAGAGAAGCTCTTGAAGATCATGAAACTCCCCGTCTTGTAAAAATACTTATTACTTCACTGTGTCTGCTGGCTCCGCTCATGTATGTCTCGATGGGGCACATGATGTGGAAATGGCCGCTGCCAGCTGTATTCAGCATGAATCCGCTTGCAATCGGATTATATGAACTGCTTTTAACGATTATCATCATGATTATAAACCAGCGTTTTTTTGCCGGGGGATTTAAAAGCCTTGTTCATGGTGCTCCGAATATGGATACTCTTGTTGCACTTGGAAGCGGGGCGTCATTTGTATACAGTACAGCGGTACTTTTCCGTATGACCGGTGCCATGGTTGCAGGTGAAACGCCGGCTGCGCATATGTATCTGCATGACCTGTATTTTGAATCTGCGGCTATGATCCTGACACTGATAACAGTCGGGAAAACGCTTGAGGCATATAGTAAGGGAAAGACGACGGACGCCATCCGAAGCCTTATGGATCTTGCCCCGGAAACGGCTCATGTTATGAGAGAAGGAAAAGAAATAACGATTTCTGCAGAGCAGGTAAAGGTTGGTGATACGTTTATTGTCCGTCCCGGCGAACGCATTCCTGTTGACGGAGAAGTAACAGGAGGAACGAGTGCTGTAAATGAAGCAGCCCTTACCGGCGAAAGTCTTCCTGCGGACAAAGGTCCGGGCAGTAAAGTGAGTGCCGCAACACTTAATCAGAACGGCTTCCTTACCTGTACTGCGGTGAAAGTCGGCAGCGATACAGCTTTGAGCCAGATAATTACGATGGTGGAGGATGCGGCAGCAACAAAAGCGCCCGCTGCAAAACTTGCCGATAAAGTGTCCGGTATTTTCGTTCCTGTCGTCATTACGCTTGCAGTGATTACAGGTGCAGTATGGATGATTGCGGGCAGAGAATTCGGTTTTGCACTTGCACGTGCGGTAAGTGTGCTTGTTATAAGCTGTCCGTGTGCACTCGGTCTTGCAACACCTGTTGCAATAATGGTGGGAAACGGGCTTGGGGCAAAACACGGAATTCTGTTCAAGACTGCCGCCGCTCTTGAAGCAGCGGGAAAGACCGATATAGTGATACTGGATAAAACAGGAACAGTTACGGAAGGAAAGCCCCATGTTACCGATGTGATACCGGCAGAAGGTATAACGGAACAGGCGCTGCTTTCACTTGCAGGAGCACTTGAGGAAAAAAGCGAGCATCCGCTTGCGCGTGCTGTTATGGAAAAAGTCCGGGCGGAGCAGACTGTGTATGTTCCTGCAGAAAAATTTACGGCCCTTCCCGGGTACGGTGTAAAAGGAGAAATACTTCAGAACGGAAATAACGGCGGAATACCTGCGTCCGGCGGAAACGCAGTACTTATGGACGAGCAGAAACTTCTTTCATCTGAGTTGAAGAACCAGGGCATAAAACTTGCCGGAGAAGGAAAAACACCGCTCTATTTCGCATCAGCCGGAAAAGTTTTCGGCATTATTGCAGTGGCAGATGTTGCGAAAAATGACAGTGCGGATGCCGTACGCAGCCTGAAGGAATCAGGTATGCAGGTGGTCATGCTTACCGGCGACAACAGACGTACTGCGGCAGCTGTCGCACGTGAAGTTGGTATTACACACGTTGTCTCCGACGTACTTCCCGGCGGGAAGGATGCAGTTGTCGCACAGCTTTCAGAATATGGGAAAGTAATGATGGTGGGTGACGGCATAAACGATGCGCCGGCCCTTACCCGTGCAGATACGGGCGTTGCCGTCGGAGCAGGGACTGACGTTGCGCTTGACGCTGCAGATGTTGTTCTGATGAAATCATCACTGGCCGATGTTCCTGCGGCAGTCCGGCTTTCCCGGCAGGTGCTTTCGAATATCAGGGAAAACCTGTTCTGGGCCTTTTTTTACAATGTTCTGGGCATTCCGATTGCGGCAGGGGTACTTATTCCTGCTTTTGGGATTGTACTTAATCCGATGATTGGTGCAGCTGCAATGAGTCTGTCAAGTTTCTTTGTTGTGACGAATGCTCTTCGGTTGAATCTGTTCAACATATACAGAACAGGATGGAATGGCAGAAAAAAAACAGTTATGCTGCCGGACAGTTTGTCCGGGGGTCAGAATTTATCAGATCATATGGAGGAATCAGGTATGAAAAAAACAATTTCGATTGACGGTATGATGTGTGATCACTGCCGTATGCATGTTGAAAAAGCACTTTCGGCGGTAGACGGAGTGTCGAAAGTTGAAGTCAGCCTTGCAGAAAAAAAAGCAGATGTAACTCTTGCAAAAGTAATTGATGACAAAGTACTTATGGATGCGGTTACCAGTGCGGGGTATACGCCGCTTGGGGTAAAAGAAGAATAACACCTTTGGTGGCACAACCTGTGGTGAAAAGAATGAGCTGTGTGATGTTTTATCGCACGGCTCTTGATGAAATATCACGCGATGATTATATCATGATGAATTATATTTTTTTTCCTGCCGCAGCGGTGACTGATGGAAGAGGATCGTCTTGTTTCAATTAACGGGATACTACAGGAAAATTTTAACTGGAGCACCTGGTACTCGCTGGATGAAGATGACTTTGTTTTTGAGCGGGGAGATAAAAATAAACGGACAGCTTTTCATGCAGAACGAAAGGATGTTATCGGCGGGACTGAACTCTAGATCTGTCCAGGAACTGTACGCAACAATATATGGAATGACCGTTGTTCAGTATGAAATCAGACCGCGCAGGAACGGTCTTTTTTTTCTTCCATGAGCCCGCTCTGCATGTAATTTGCATGATACTCTGCGTTAAGTTCGCTCAGTTCTTTTTTCCCGTCGATGTACTGCTGGTAATCGATTTCCATACCGCCGCATGCACAGCAGCTGGAGCAGAGATCTCCGCAGTAAAGAGAATCTTCAACAATCTGTTCGCGTTCTTGCGGCGTTGTATCTTTTATAAGTATGCTTTTATATTCCATGCTCAAAATATACTATTAATTTGGTGGGAAATCAACTGTTCCTGTATTTTTAATTTCTACAAAATTTTAACAAAGGCCTGTAGATTATTACTGCTGGAAATCCTTCATTGGTAGTCCGGTTTTTTCCCCGCATTATAATGTTCAACTATAGATTTAGTATCGGAATTCACGACAATAATCTCGGCTCCGAAATCAACAGCTTTTTTGACAGATTCAGCCGGAACCTTGTCGTCCGTTATGATTGTATCGAGATCCTCAAGACGTATTGAATTGCATCATGATTTAAGAATCCCGCAGGCAGAAGAACCTGGACGCTGCTGTTGTTTAACAGCGTCATTGCTGCAGTCGGGCTGTTTTGCAAGTTCTCCGATAGAGATGATATTCTGAGACTGCATTATTTGTAGATACAGCACAGTCTGTATCCGGATCCACTTACATTGAATATTCCCCGGAAAATCACTATTATTATGGTAAGAAAATATTTGAAACCATAGTAAGGAGTTATTCATGGCAGATATAATGCATCCTTTACAAAAAAATCCTGATTGGAAGGGGCGCCGCGGACCGGTAGTACTGGTCATTATGGACGGTGTAGGATATGGAAAATATGAAGACGGCGACGCAGTAAGAGCAAGCCGTATGAAGTGGCTTGATAAACTGGTGAGCCTGAGTCCGCATACAAAGCTCAAGGCCCACGGAACGGCAGTCGGTCTTCCGTCTGACGACGATATGGGAAACAGTGAAGTCGGCCATAATGCCATGGGATGCGGCCGCGTTTTCGCTCAGGGTGCAAAACTTGTGAGTACGGCAATTTCCACCGGCAAAATGTTCGAGGGTGATACGTGGAAAAAACTCGCAGGCACCGTGAAAAACAATGGAACAACGCTTCACTTTATCGGTCTGCTTTCTGACGGAAATGTTCATTCGCATATAGATCATCTGAAGGCGATGATTACTCAGGCGAACAAAGAAGGTGTAAAGAAAATCCGTGTACATGCATTACTTGACGGACGCGATGTTGAGCCTACGAGTGCACTCAACTATTTTAAACCGTTTGATGAATTTCTCGCTTCATTCGGCTGTGATTACAAAATCGCTTCAGGCGGCGGACGTATGTACATAACGATGGACCGCTACAATGCGGACTGGAGTATGGTTGAACGGGGCTGGAATGCACACGTACTCGGTGAGGGCCGCCAGTTTGCTTCCGCAGAAGAAGCGATAGAGACGTACCGAAAGGAAAATCCCGGACTGCTCGATCAGGATATGCACGAATTCGTCATTGCGGAAAAC
>Ga0172378_10000189_pt1 | contig 50470 bp, 37 predicted proteins | sample GrowelOW332metaG_FD_119755 | JGI IMG/M metagenome (GOLD analysis project Ga0172378, IMG submission 119755) | Groundwater microbial communities from an aquifer near a municipal landfill in Southern Ontario, Canada - Pumphouse #3_1 metaG | ecosystem: Environmental > Aquatic > Deep subsurface >...
GGATATGACCATTCTTTAGCTATAAGTTCTAATGGTGAGTTATATTCTTGGGGATATAATAGTTGTGGGCAAATAGGCAATAATTCAATTATAGATGTTAATATACCAAAGCATATATTAATAAGTGAAAATATTATAAAAATTGCTTGCGGGTCTTGCCATTCTTGTGCAATAACAGCTGATAATCGTTTATATACTTGGGGTAATAATAGTGATGGACAAATTGATGATAATTCTTATACAAATGCACTTGTTCCCAAAAACATTTATTTATCAGGAACAAAATGTGCCGAAATTGCTTGTGGAAAAAATTATACACTTGCATTAACCAATAACAATAATTATTATGCGTGGGGTAATAACGATTATGGACAATTAGGCGATAAAACAACTACATGTTGTAAGGAACCCAAAAATATTGTTATGTACGGAGGAGTTAAATTTATTAAAATTGCTTGTGGAGAAACAAATTCAATTGCTATAAGTACTGATAATAATTTATATGTTTGGGGAAATAATAAAGAAAGTCAATTAGGCAACGGAAATACTTATAATGCGAATTGTCCACAAAATACAACGTTAAAAGGTATTGCAATTAGTAAAATTGCGAGTGGTGCTGCACACGCATTGGCAGTAAGCAATACAGGTAAATTGTATTCTTGGGGAAATAATGACAATGGGCAGTTGGGTGATTGCACTACGCAAGAAAGCAATTTGCCACAACAAATAATACTTTCTGGAGAAAAATTTAATAAAATTGCCATTGGTGAAACGCATACTATTGCGTTAAGCGACGAAGGCGAATTATATGCTTGGGGAAATAATTCTAACGGGCAGTTAGGGTTAAATTCTAATTTATCTTACGATATTCCACAATATATTGATGTACCAAATGTGAAATTTAGCGAAGTAGCTTGTGGTACTGATTTTTCAATAGCATTAAGTAATGTCGGGGATTTGTATGTATGGGGTAAAAATGATAAGAGGCAGTTGGGTGATAACTCAACAGTTGATGTCAATGCTCCCAAAAAATTAGAATTTGAAAATGTGAAATTTAGCAAAATTGCTTGTGGGGATAGTCATATAACAGCATTAAGTACTACTGGAGAAATATATTCTTGGGGTGATAATACTTCAGGACAAGTAGGGGTTGGCACTACTGAAACAATAAATTTGCCACAAAAATTATTAGTAAATGGAGTAACTTTTATTGATATAGCTTGTAGAATGCAACATTCTATGGCAATTAGTAGCACAGGGACTATTTATGCGTGGGGAAATAATGCAAGTGGACAGATAGGCGATGGAAATGTTGCAAATGTTTTAGAACCAACACCTATTATTGTAAATGATATATAATTTGATAAAATTTCTTGTGGTGATAATTTTAGTATAGCATTAAGCACTTTAGGAAAGGTTTATGCGTGGGGTGATAATACTTATAATCAACAATATAATGAAAATTCTTCTTTAGTGCCACAAATTGTAGAATCAATTCCAAATATGAAAGATATAACTACAGGTAGTGGTTATATAATGGCTTTAAGTAAAGCAAATGAATTGTATGCGTGGGGCGATAATTCTTGTGGGCAATTAGGCGATGGTACAAAATCCATTGTAACAATACCCAAAATTATAACTATACCAGGTATTACTTTTAGTAAAATAGAATGTGGTAGAAATACTACTATTGGACTTACAAACAAAGGTAATCTTTATACTTGTGGAGAAAATGATTTTGGACAACTAGGAATTTCTAGTATGGATAACAAATCTTTACTTACACGCATTTATGTAGCACCCACAACAAATATAGTATATGATTATACAACTAATGGTGGAAGCGAAGAAACAAGTGTTATAAGATATAAAAAAGGTGATGGAATAGATTTATCTATTACAGATGATTCCGATTCATTTATAGGTTGGAATGTAGACAGCGATGCAACTAATGGATTATATAATTTATATTTGAAAGGAAATTTTGATGAAATAACATTATATGCTATTTATAAAAATCAAAAAGTTGTTTTTCCGAATATCCAACACGCAAATTTTGTAATAGCTGAAGGCAGTAATAATCCTATGTTAAGGGGTAATAATTGTAGCTTTACTGCAAATTTAGATAAAGGTTATCAAGGAAATTTACAATTATATATTGGGAATACGAAATTAAATGCTGTAAATGGTATTTATACAATAAATAATATTACTGAAGATATAATAATTACTGATAGGCAAAGTACAGTAAATACAACTAATTATGTAATTAATTATGTACTTGATGGAGGTAATAATAGTTCAAGTAATCCGTTAAGTTATAATGTGGACGATAGCGATTTTATATTACAAAATCCAACGAAGAAAGGTTATACATTTTTAGAATGGACTGAGGGTAAAAACATTTATACTTCAAAAGCAACTGTCCTTACAAGAACGGCAAATTGGATTATAAACAATTATACTATTAGTTATGAATTGAATGGTGGATTTAATGATGCAAGTAATCCTCTTACCTACACTATAGCCAATAGTAATATTATGTTGCAGAATCCAACAAAAAAAGGTTATACCTTTGATAGTTGGGACAAGGGAAGCACAGTAAATACAGCTAACGCAGATAATCAAACAAGAGAAGCGAACTGGACAATAATTAATTATGAAATTGAATATGTATTAAATGGTGGTTCTAACAATTCATATAATCCGATAAGTTATAATGTTGAAGATGATGCAATAATTTTGCGAAATCCTACTAAGCAAGGCTACACATTTGTAAATTGGACAGAGGGGAGTAATATAGTTACTTCCAAAGCTATAAAACTTACTAAAACAGCAAATTGGGCTATTAATAACTATACTATTTCATATAATTTGAATGGTGGAATTAATAGTCAACACAATTCTAAAATATATAATATAGAACAAGAAGATTTTTCTTTGCAAAGCCCTACTAAAACAGGTTATACATTTACTTTTTGGTCAGATGGTGCTCTCATTGAAACTTCGCTTGCAAAAAACATAACCAAAACAGCCAATTGGAACTTAAACACATATGCAATTACTTATAAATTAGATTCTGGAGAAAATAGTGTATGTAACCCTGACAATTATAATGTAGAAAGGGGTGATATCGCTTTGTATAACCCAAGCAAATCAGGATATACATTTATAAATTGGGAAGAGGGTTATTGTATCGATATATCTGATGCAATCGACGTAACGAGAACAGCTATTTGGTCTATTAATACCTATAATGTTACATATCAATTGGATGGTGGAATAAATAATGGAAATAATCCACTAATATATACTGTAGCTGATAGCAATATTACTTTACAAAATCCTAGTAAAAATGGATATACATTTAAAAATTGGAAAGAAGGAGAAACAATTGATACTTCTATAACTTTCAATATAAAAAGGACAGCTATTTGGGAAATAAATACTTATCAAATAACATATGTTCTAAATGGCGGTAAAAATAATGAAAATAACCTGTCTAATTATAAGGTTGAAAATAGCGATTTTACATTACAAAATCCAAGCAGAAAAGGATATACATTTTCAAGCTGGTCACAAGGTAAAGTTGTGGATACAAGCAAAGCTATGGATATTACAAGGACAGCTTGTTGGATAAAAAATAACTATACAATTACTTATAATTTGAATGGCGGGATAAATAATGAAAGCAACCCGATAAATTATAATATAGAACAAAGTAATATTACATTATTAGAACCAACCAAAGAAGGTTTTACATTTTTAGCGTGGACAGAGGGTGCTTTTATTAATACGGCTAATGCATATAATATAACGAGAACAGCTACTTGGACAAATATTGCTTATACAATAACTTATATGTTAGATGGTGGGTCAAATAATCCGAATAATCCTAAAAGTTATACTGTTGAAGATAGCGATATAGTATTACTTAATCCTAATAAAGTAGGTTATACATTTTTGTCTTGGACAGAAGGAAAGAATATCGACACTTCAAATGCTTTAGATTTAATTAAAACGGCAATTTGGACAAAAAATACATTTGAAATTAGTTTTATTAAACAGGATAAAACTATTATTGAAATAAAGACCGGTTGTTTATATGGTGATTTAGTTACGATTCCTACACCAGTATTAAAATACGAAGATTTACATTTCGTTTATGAATTTAGAGGATGGGAACCCGAAGTAGCTAAACATGTTGACGGAGATGCAACATATACTGCAATGTATAATGAAAAATGCAAAGAATTAATGGTTAGTGTTAGTGCCGGATTTGAAAATGATGTGGATGCTAAAATAGAAAATAAATTAGGATTTACTGAGAATAGTATATTTACTGTTAAATAAATAAATGATAGTAATACAAAATTTGAAGATAAAGTTGCTAAGAATTCGTCCATAAAAGTATATGAGGCAGAAATTTATTTGGACAATGCTGAACAAGAATCTTTTGTTGGTGCTTGTACTGTATGTATTAAAATGCCTGGTTATGAAAATGGTACTAAAGTGCAAGTATTGGTAGAAGAAAATGGGAATGTGGTTGCAAAAAATGCTACAATAGAGAATGGCTATACAGTATTTAGTATGCAAAAACCAGGAGAATTTGCAATTGTAACAAAAGAAAATAGCACGAATGCTTCTGTTTGGATTTCATTTATTTCGGCGGGTGTGGCAGTAGTAGTAATCACATTTATAATTGTGTTAATAAAAAAGAAAAAAAAGGAAAAAGTCCCAGCAAAAGCGAATCAAAATAAAATAAAATAAATTTTGAAGAATTGGCGAACAAAAAGGCGAAAACCATTTAGATTTTTGCCTTGAATAAATAATATTACCTTACTTATTATTTTATATTTTTTGGATATAATAAATATAAATAAATTAAAAAATCTACATTATAACTTATGTAGTAAGGTGGAATGTGAATACGCAATATGTAAATGGAAATCCTTTGTTTTCAAAGGCTAAGCAAAAATATGGACAATATCCATATTTGAATGAAGACATAAGTACTGATGTAATAATTGTTGGTGGTGGTGTGACAGGTGCTATTTTGTCACATTATTTCACAAAAAATAATGTGCGATGTGTGTTGCTAGAAAAAGATAGAATAGGTTATTGTAGTACAAGTATAACAACTTCTTTATTGCAATATGAACTCGATAATTGTGTAGAAGATTTAACAAAGTTTACAACAAAAGAAAATGCAATTACTTCATATGGACTTGGTAAAACGGCACTTAAAGAAATAGATGACTTTATATCACAAAATGGAAACAATTGTGATTATGAGAAAAAAGATACGTTACTTTATACAACAAAAAATATGGAAAAGGATATGATACAAAACGAATATCAAATTAGAAAGGAAAACGGATTTGATGTCGAATATATAGAAGAAGCTAACAATCCATTTTGTTTTGACTTGAAAGCAGGGTTATTATCAATAAATGGAGGTGCGCAGCTTGACCCGTTCAAGTTTACACACCAACTTATAGAATTTTCTATAAATAAAGGGTTAACGGTCTTTGAAAACACTGAAATTGTTAGTTTCGAAAATTTTGCTGATAAAATAATTGCAGTAACTGCTTATGGTAATAAAATAATAGGCAAAAAACTCATTATTGCTACTGGATTTGATACCGAGCAATTTACGGATAAAAAATTCGGGACAAAGACTATCACATATAATATCGTTTCAAAACCAATAACTGATTTGTCAGGGTGGTACAATAATTGCTTGATAAGAGATACAAATGAGCCTTATAATTATTTAAGAACAACTAAAGATAATAAAATTATAATCGGTGGTGAAGATACAAATAATTTAGATGATATTTATAAAACAAGTGTTATTGAAAGAAAATATGACGCTTTGGAAAAACATATGAAAAAAATGTTTGGTGAGAACATAGAAATTGATAATAAATATTGTGGTGTTTTTGCATCAACAGATGATAATTTAGGTTTTATTGGTGAGGATAAAGATAACAAAAATCTTTGGTATTGCTTAGGATATGGTGCAAATGGAATGCTTTTTGCGATTTTGGGTGGTATGATGTTAAGCAAATTATACAATGGACAAAGAGATGAAAATTTGATATTATTTGATATTAATCGCTTTTAAGACTAATTATTGTAATTCGAAAGGAAAATTAAATAATCTGGTTTGGTATCAAATTTTATAGTAGTGTAATATAATTAATTATTTAAAAAATTATTGTATGTCTAATATTTTAATAATTTTATAAAACCTTGGGGGGTGATTTATGAAAAGATTCGAAAAATTATTTGTAATTGTATTTGTAGTGATATTCAGTTCTATATTATTGGTTTCTTGTACGGGTATTAAGGCGGATAAAGTATCTAAAGAAAAGAAAATAATGAGCACAGAAAATTTGAATTCTAACCTTTTATCCGAAAAAAATCAAAATTCTTTATTGGGTTTTAGCGGCGAAATAATAAATAGAAATTATAAAAAAGATACTAATTTATTAATTTCGCCTATTTCTATTTATCTTGCTTTAGCTATGCTAACAAATGCCGCAAATGGAGAAACACTTACACAAATGTTAACTTCTTTAGGTTGTGACCAAGAAGAAATAAATACTTATTGTGGTTATTTATATAGCTTATATGCGGAAAATCCAGACAATATTGATGTTGTAGGGATTGCCAATTCTATTTGGTATAATGAAAATAATTTAGGATATACGCCAAAGGATAGTTTTTTAGATATAAATTCTACATATTACGGTGCAGAAATTTATAAAGCTGATTTTACAAAAAAAAGAACAGTTACTGATATAAATAATTGGGTAGATAATAAAACTAATGGAAATATTGATAAAATTATTAGTTCTATAGACCCGATGGTAATAATGTATTTGATAAATACACTTAGTTTTGAAAATCAATGGGATACCTATTTTAGTTCAACCGAAAAGGGCAATTTTACAAATTTTGACGGCAAAAATGTAAACGCAAAATATATTAAGGATAAATTATTAACTTATTATGATAGTGGAAAAGCTTTAGCTTTTTCTTATCCTTTCAAAAATAGGCGTTTTAGCTTTTTAGGAATTTTGCCTAATGGTGATATAAATACTTATTTGTCAGAATTTGATGGGGAAGAATTAGCGAATTTACTTAAAAATCAAAAGGGTTCTAATGTAACAGCAAGAGTGCCATGTTTTTCATATAAATATGATACGTCTTTGAATGAATCTCTAATAGGAATGGGAATGAGTTCTATGTTTAATAATGCAGATTTTTCTAATGGCTGGGATGTTGATGTAGGAGAAGTCAAAGTAGCTGATATTTTGCACAAAACCTTTATTGAAGTAGACAAAAATGGATTGAAAGCTGCCGCAGCGACTAAGGTAGAAATGAGATGCACATCTGGAGAACTAATAGGTGTTAGTGGTAACATTACTATAAATCTTGATCGTCCTTTTATGTATGCAATAATGGATATGCAGTACAATGTTCCGTTGTTTATTGGAGTAACGGGAGAAGTGGATTAGTATTTATTTGGACAATTTAACTTAATTTTTACACATAAATTATTGTTTTTATGGCGGTAAATAATGGGAATCAACCTAAAACTATAAAAAAATTACAATAAGCATGATATAATTTCATCAATGAGGTATGGGATTATGAAAAAAGTGCTGCGTAATTTTGCATTAGTTTTATTATGTATTATTACTATTTCTATGTTTACATTTTTTAGTATTAATATAAATAATTTTAATAAAAAATTTGAAGTAACAAATACAGAAAGCGAAATAACATCTGAAAAAAATGACTTAAAATTGTCACAACAAACTACATATGATGATGAAGTAACAAGAGATTCATTATTTAATGTAGGGAGTGGCAGTAATTGGCCATCTTATGTCTATGCACCTTTTGTGGATATAACTGCTTGGACAACAAAAAGTGGTTATGTAAATAATGGCGTTTTGGATTTGGGTAAAATTTATGACGACACAGGTGTTTTATATTACAATTTAGGATTTGTAAATTGTAATTTTAGTTCAACAAATACAATAACTAAAGATGGTAAAGAAATGATTGATTGGTGTTTTGGCGGTTATTCTATTCTTTCCGAGCATAATAGTGATGATTGGCAATACGAAGGGATAAAAGAATCTATAAAGAATATTCGAAATGTCGGTGGTGATGTCGCACTTTCTTTTGGCGGTGGTAATGAACTTAACTTTTTTCAACAAACTCAAGATATAACTATATTAGAAAATACTTATTTAGATGTAATTAATGGATTTGGTTTGACTAAAATTGATTTGGATATAGAAGGTAGTGCTCAAAATAAAGCAATCAATATTGCTAATGCAAAAGCTTTAAAGCTAGTTCAAGAAAAGACACAAATTCAAATTACTTTGACTTTACCAGTTTTGCCAACAGGCTTAACTAAAATTGGACTAGATATTCTAGATGCTTATTTAGAAGAAGGTGTTGTCATAAATATGGTAAACATAATGACAATGTGTTATGGAGAAGAACATTTATTATCGAATGAATCTTACGGTCAATCTACTTTAAGAGCAGCGGAAAGTACAAAAAATCAAATTAAAGAAAGATATCTTACAAAATTAGGACAAACATTGACAGATACGCAGGCATATAAATTACTAGCAACTACACTCTCAATTGGTAAAGAAAGTTCTTCATATCCTATTTTTACGCCCGAATGGACATCATTAATGTATGATTTTGCGGTTGAAAATAAATTAGGAATGTTGTCATTTTGGTCATTAAATAGAGATAGTATGACAGTTCGTAATGGCGGAATAAGCAAACAATACACTTTTACCGATATTTATAAAAATTATATAAGTGCATTAGCTGAAATTTCTTTTGATAGTAATGGAGGAAGTAGTATTGATAGCATTGGTGCAGTCACGGATACAACAATTTTGCCGACAGTACCGGCTACTTGTGATGATATTGCTATGGACAAATATATATTAAATAATGACAGTCAAGGCGAAAATAATATTGATAGTATAAATAATCAAATAGAATTGGCTAGTATATCTGATATACCGATTAAAGAAGGTTACAAATTTTTAGGGTGGTATATTGATGAAAATTTAACCGAGAAATTCGATGAGAATACGCCGATTACGGGCGATATGGTGTTATACGCTAAATGGGCGCCTAATGACCCTAATATTGATGTTCAGGAGTCCACAATAACTTCTGGTGCAATACTCGGAATAGTTTTTGGAGCAGTTGGACTGATTATAATAATTAGTGCTATAATATTTTTTAATAAAAAAAGAAATAGATAATCAAATTAATATAAATAAAAAATTACAAAATAAGAGAGAGTGGAATTATTATAAAATTCGACTCTTTCTTATGTGAAAAATAAAATATTTTGTTTAATGCTAATATTGACTAGACAACTTGATTAATTATTTGTTATAATTTTTTGTAGGGATATATGGGTTTTTGTAGCTAAATTTAATTAGTAAAAAATTAATAAAATAAATTAAAATTTATGATAAAAATTAGGAAAAGGAGATTATGAAATGATAGTAAATAATATCGATTATTCGACATATCTAAAAAACTACCCAGATGAAAATGGTTATTTTGGAAGATTTGGTGGAGGATATTTGCCTCCTCAATTAGTAACGGCTATGGAAGAGATAACTATTAGTTATCAAACTATTTGTAAATCGGCAAAATTCATAAGTGAACTTAGAAGAATTAGGCGTGATTTTCAAGGCAGACCAACACCAGTATATCATTGCGAAAGATTGTCAAGAGATTCTGGAAATGCTCAAATCTATTTAAAAAGAGAAGATCTAAATCATACGGGTGCTCATAAATTAAATCATTGTATGGGTGAAGTGCTTTTAGCCAAATATTTAGGTAAGAAAAAGGTGATTGCCGAAACGGGTGCAGGTCAACACGGTGTTGCATTGGCCACTGCTGCTGCTTTTTTTGGTCTTGAGTGCGACATATATATGGGCGAAGTAGATATAATAAAGCAAGCCCCTAATGTTTCTAGAATGAAATTGTTAGGTGCAAAAGTCGTTCCTGTAACACATGGCTTGAAGACTCTTAAAGAAGCAGTTGATGCGGCTTTTGAAGCATATAGCAAGGATTATACTGATTCTATGTATTGTATAGGTTCTACTGTAGGTCCTCATCCATTTCCAATGATGGTTAGGGATTTCCAAAGAGTAGTTGGCGTTGAGGCAAGGGAGCAATTTATTACCTTAACCGGTGAATTACCTGATGTTATATGTGCTTGTGTAGGCGGTGGAAGTAATTCAATGGGATTATTTAGTGGATTTCTTAACGACCCAGTCGAAATATATGGTGTAGAACCACACGGAAAAGGTGCCAAAATTGGAGACCATGCGGCATCAATTACTTATGGGACTGAAGGAATTATGCACGGATTTAATTCTATTATGTTGCAAAATAAAGTAAAAGGCGAGCCCGACCCTGTTTATTCTATAGCTAGTGGACTAGATTATCCTGCTGTTGGACCAGAACATGCTTTCTTAAACGAAGTAGGCAGAGTTAAATATGGATATGTGGGTGATCAAGAAGCGATGGAAGCTCTTTTCAAATTATGCAAATTGGAAGGGATAATACCAGCTTTAGAATCAGCACACGCGGTAGCTTATGCCATTACATTAGCTAAAAAAATGCAACACGGTTCTATTCTTGTGAATTTATCAGGTAGAGGCGATAAAGATTTAGATTTTATAATCGAACATTACGGAACCGGTGAAAAGGTATAACTGTAAAAAAAGGAATATAATTAAAAGCTCTTTGGGTTTCCAAAGAGCTTTTTTATAGTAAAAGTTATAATTGTGTAGAAATTTATAAATATAGACAAATAGTTGAAATAATGTTAGAATATAGGCTATATATAATTGAAATTTTAATCAAAAGGAAATATAGGTATGACAAAAGCAAAAAAAAGAAATATATTTATAATAGTGATAATTCTTATATTAATAATTGTTATTTCTACAGTTGTTGTATATTTAAATAGTGAAACATATTTTAATAAAAATTTGGGCAAACCTAGTACATATTTGGAAGTTAAGTTTGATACTTTGCCACAAAATCAATCACACGGTAGTTTGTACAGAACTGATGATGGATTGTTAGTACTTGATATGAACGGTACAGAAGCAGAAATGGGTTACTCTCACGGATATTTGCTTGGAAATCAAATAAAATATACTGTTGAATATGCCCTAACTATTTCAGAAAGTCTTTCCGTTTATAATGATATGCACGATAATGTATTACCTAAATACCTTTTGATGAATGAATTTTGTTATTGTAATGAAATTCAAGCTATTATGCAAGGTGCTATTGATTCGGGTGCAAACTTATATGTGGAATCATTAAAAAGAAATTGGGATATAATGGATTTGTGGATGATTAATACTGTTCAAGATTGGTATCAGCTTGCTTGTTCAGGCATAGGAGTTTGGGGCGAAGCATCAACAAACGGGAAAACTTTTATTGGCAGAAATCTTGATTTTTTCCTTGACAGACACGGATATGTTACGCAACTATACACTATTATGATTTTTAGGGGTAACTCCACGCAAGGTGATGATTTTCGTAATGATATAGTATCATTTTCGTTCCCTGGAATTATTTCTGTAATATCCGGTTTTAATTCAAAAGGTGTTTGGATGCACGTGGATTCTTCAAATGGAGATATGACTGGAAAAATTGAAAGAACTGGAATATGTCTTTCTATTAGAAGATTTTTGGAAAAAGAAGATGGAGTTGATATAGATACAAGAAGTCAAGAATTTTTCTTACAACAAAATATAGCCAATTCGGTGTTGGTTATGGTAGGAAGTAACAATAAATTACTTGAAAGTCCAGTTTTTGTTTTGGAAGTTAGGGATAGTGTAGTGGGATATCGTGGCGAAACAAATAAAGAAGATGATTTCGTTATTATGACAAACCACGAAAGAGTCAATCAAGAAAAAGTTGAGGGTACAAGATACCCTACTTTAATAAAAGATTTTAATGAATATAAAACTACTGATGACTTAAAAATTGATGCTGATGAATTGCTTTTATCACAATCTCATTGTGGGCATTGTGGCACAATTAATGCAATTCAATTTTATCCGGAAGATCTAAGTTTTCGTGTAGGTTATTCTAAAGTTAACACAATATCATATGGCAAAAAATGGAGCCATAATGATATTGAATTATCTTTTGAGGATGCTTATAATAGGGATTGGATTACTTGGGATAATCTCAAAAACCATATTAATTAGCATAAATTTTAAGAATTAAATTATATATAATATGCTTAATGGTATTAAGAATTGTGCTATATAATATAAAACATGGTTAAGTGTTATTATTCCTTTGTTATCTTTGTTATTAAAGTAAGTCATTCCTAATACTGCATCGGATGCAAGGAAGAATACAGAACCTATTAATAATATGATAGCAGATGTACCAAATCCATCAATAACCGCAAATATAGATGAAGTCATAAAGTAAGTAAGTAGGAATGTATAAAGAACTACTTCTATTATAAATTTACCATAATTAAATTTCATTATAAATTTTGTAATAAGAACAATTGCAGTAGAAATAATAATAGCTGCTACTAACGCAATCAAATTAAATCCACCCAAATAAAATATTATAGCAAGAATATAAAAAATATGTCCTATCGCAAAAACAGCCATTCCAGAATGTGTATATAATTCTGATTGTTTTATGTTATCTTGGTAGATTATTTTCAAATCTAATACTATATCACCGATAAGACCAAATACAGCGCCCATAAGAAGAAGCCCGAAGAATCCTATAAAATGAGGGTTTGGATTGCACATCAAACTAGCAAATGCAGTTAGTATAAATAAACTACTAGTTATCATTTTTAATATTAATGCCTTTACTGAGCTTTTATTATCTCTAATTATACAAAAAAATGTTAAAGATATAGCTCCTAAAATTACTGTTATATATGGGTAAAACATACTTAAACTCCTTTAGTAAATATTATACAAAGAGTTTACCAAATATAACAAATTAAGTCAAGATATATAAATTTTAGCAATAATTATTATTTACTATAAAATAAATTAAAAAGCGAGAAATAAATTAATTTCTCGCTTTTTAATTTAGCTAATTTAATATTATTTATTACTTAGTTAGTTTTAATCATCCTGCAAAGCATTATAACCAGTTTCGCTTGTTCTTACTTTAATTACGTCTTCAACATCGTAAATAAAGATTTTTCCATCACCCGGTTTACCTGTATATAGCGCTTCTTTGATTGCTTTTAAAGCAGTTTCTACTGGAATTTTGCAAATCACGACATCAACCTTTACTTTAGGTAATAAGGTAGATTCTATTTCGGAACCACGATAATATTCTTTTTTGCCACTTTGCATACCATATCCTAATACTTGTGATACAGTCATACCCGTAACTCCAAGAGATTCTAAAGTAGCTTTTAGTATATCAAACTTGGCTTGTCTAGTAATTATTGACAATTTTGTCATTTTTGCACTTTTGGTATCTGAATTTCTGTTGTCATCTACTGTTATTGCAACATTTGGAGTAATTTCAGTAGTGGAAGTAGGTATATTCATACTATCTAAGTTCATTGGCATAAAGTCAGCATAACAACTTACTAAACCGTGTTCTTTAATATCTAAACCTGCTATTTCTTCTTCTTTAGATACTCTTAGCCCTATAGTCTTTTTAAGAACTAAAAATACTATAGTCATTGTTACAGCAACCCATGCAATTACAGAAATTACACCTAGTGCTTGTATCCCTAAGAATTTGAAGCCACCGCCATATAATAATCCGCCTTCAGTAGCTAAGAAACCTGTTAGGATAGTACCTGTTGCACCGCATAAACCGTGTACAGCTATTGCTCCTACTGGATCATCAATTTTTAATTTCTTTTCTATAAACTCTGCGCCAAAGAAAACAACGAAAGCAGCAATTAGTCCTATAATGAATGCACCGAAAGGTGATACGATATCACAGCCGGCTGTTATTGCTACAAGTCCAGCCAATGCACCATTTAGTGTCATAGAAACATCTGGTTTTTTGAATTTGAACCAAGTTATCATCATTACACCGATAGCACCTGTTGCTGCAGCAATATTTGTAGTTACAAATATATGGCTAGCTGATAGTATTGCTCCGTCACCAGTTATTCCTAATGTAGAAGTTCCGTTAAAACCAAACCAACAGAACCAAAGTATAAATACACCAAGTGCGGCAAGCGTTAGACTATGCCCCGGGATTGCTCTAGGCTTTCCCTTTTTGTTAAATTTTCCAATTCTAGGTCCAAGAATTTTTGCACCGATTAGGGCAGCGACACCACCTACCATATGAACGGCTGTAGAGCCGGCAAAATCGTGGAAGCCTAATTGTGAAAGCCAACCTCCGCCCCATATCCAATGTCCCGATACAGGATAGATTAGAGCGCTTATTATCAAACTATAGATACAATAAGTTGAGAACTTTGTACGTTCTGCCATAGCCCCTGATACGATAGTTGCGGCAGTAGCACAGAAAACTGTTTGGAAAATAAGAAAGGCATAAGTAGGGATAGTGCTAGAATAATCGCCTCTAACAAATAGGTCTAGCCCACCAATAAAGCCACCGTTACCGCCAAACATAAGACCAAATCCAATAAACCAGAATACAATGGTTCCTAGACAAAAGTCCATAAGGTTCTTCATAATTATATTACCTGCATTTTTAGCTCGGGTAAGTCCTGTTTCTACCATAGCAAATCCAGCTTGCATAAAGAAAACTAGTGTTGCACCTAATAGTACCCAAATTGTGTCAACTGAAGAAAACATTTTTAATTACCTCCTAATAATATTTATAAAAAAAGCGTACAAAATTAATATCTTGCACGCCAATGTGTTTTCTATTATATAATTTTTATATTTTTATTTTACACTAAATAGTAATTCCGAATAACTTGGGAAAGGCCATATTTTGCTAGAAATCATTGTTTCTAATTCATCAACAACGCCTCTTAAATCTAACATACAAATAAGTACTCTATCTCTACAATGTATTGCTTGTTGTACTAAATTCGTCATTGATTTATTGTCAATTACAGCATTTTCTAAGTCTTCTAGTTTTGCAAAGGAACAAGTAAATAGAGCAGCGATTTTTTCTAATAGCTTTTTCTCGGTGTTCACATTTAGTCCAATGTCAATTTTTGTTTTAATAATTTCTGCCAATTCTTTTTGTGTATTTAATACGGCATAATTAATTTCTTTTTTAACCATATCAATTAATGTAAGAGCTTCTATTTGAATAGTTTTTATATAATTTTCATAAAGAATTTCACATCTAGAAACAACTTCACATTCGGTAAATACATCATTTCTTACAAAAAGGTCTATATTTTCTTTAAGAACGAAATAAGGTAGTACATCAACAGTTGTTCTAAGATTAAGTAAATTTCTTTTTTCTGCTTCTTCTATCCAATCATTAGAGTAGTTATTGCCATTAAATACTATTCTTTTATGCAATTTGTAATTGTCAACAATTAGATTATGAACTTTAATAGGTACGTTATCACATTTTTCTAATTCATCAGCAAATTCTTTAAGAACATCAGCAACTATTGTGTTAAGAATTATATTTGGTCCTGATATAGAGAACGAAGAACCAAGCATTCTAAATTCAAATTTGTTACCAGTAAAAGCAAATGGCGAAGTTCTATTCCTATCCGTTGTATCTCTAATAAAATGCGGTAAAGCAGGGGGACCAACGTGTATTAATGTGTTAAGTTTATCTTTATATAAGGTATCTTGTTCTAAAGCTGTATAGATAGCATTTAGTTCATCACCTATAAATATAGACAAAATTGCGGGTGGAGCTTCAAAATTTCCTAATCTATGGTCGTTGCCTGCACTAGCTACTGATAAGCGTAATAAATCTTGATGTTCATCTACTGCCCTAATAATAGCGGTAAAAAACAATAAAAATCTAGTATTGTTATAAGGTGTTTTGCCTGGTTCTAATAGGTTTTCACCTTTGTCAGTAGATAATGACCAATTATTATGTTTGCCACTTCCATTTACGCCAGAGAATGGTTTTTCATGTAAAAGACAAGTCAAACCGTGTTTAGCTGCTACAGATTTCATAAATTCCATTGTAAGTTGATTATGGTCGGTAGCTATATTAGTTGTGGTAAAAATTGGTGCAAGCTCGTGTTGTGCAGGAGCTACTTCATTATGTTTAGTTTTAGAAAGGATTCCCAATTTCCATAGTTCGGTATCCAAATCTTTCATATATTCGGAAACACGCTTTTTCAATATACCAAAGTAATGGTCGTCTAATTCTTGTCCTTTAGGTGGTCTAGCACCTAATAATGTACGACCAGTAAACATAAGGTCAGGACGTTTTTCAAACATTTTTTGGTCAATTAAGAAGTACTCTTGTTCGGGTCCAACAGTGGTATTAACACGTGTTGTCTCTTCATCTCCTAAAGCTCTAAGTACACGCATTGCTTGTTTGTTCAATACTTCCATTGATTTTAGAAGTGGTGTTTTTTTATCTAGAGCCGAACCATTATATGCACAAAAGATAGTAGGTATACATAATGTATCATCTTTAATAAATGCAAAAGAAGTAGGGTCCCAAGCAGTGTAGCCTCTTGCTTCAAAGGTGGCTCTTAAGCCACCAGATGGAAAACTTGAAGCATCGGGTTCACCTTTTATTAGTTCTTTTCCTGAAAATTCCATAATAATTTTCCCGTTTCCATCAGGAGAAATAAAACTATCGTGTTTTTCTGCGGTTACGCCAGTCATAGGTTGGAACCAATGTGTAAAATGTGTCGCACCTTTATCTATAGCCCAGTTTTTCATTGCTTCTGCAACAACGTTAGCTATGTCCAAAGTTAGGTGTTCACCTGATTTTATTGTATTTTTCAATACAATATACACATTTTTTGGTAAACGAGATTGCATTACCTCATCTCCAAACACTAAACTAGCAAAAATATTAGGAATATTAGTCATAGTAAGTTTACCTCACGATTATAGAAGATTTATATTAGCTTTTTTAGCTTCAGCAATGGTCTTCTTATCCCAAATTGAAACTTGTACCTCACCAATATGAGCTTTTTGTAATAACATCATACACATTCTTGATTGTCCAATTCCACCGCCAATAGTTAGAGGAAGTGTCCCGTCTAAAAGTGACTTATGGAATGGGAATGCTTTTCTTTGTTCACAACCAGCAATTTTAAGTTGTTTTTCTAATGTCTCTGCGTCAACTCTAATACCCATTGAAGAAATTTCAAAAGCATCATCAAGAACGCTGTTATAAAAGACAATATCACCATTTAGCGTCCAATCATCATAGTCAGGAGCTCTACCATCGTGTTTTACTCCTGATTTTAATAATCCGCCTATTTGCATAATAAATGCTGTTTTGTGGTCTTTAATATAAACGGTTTCTCTTTCTTTTGGAGCAAGGGTAGGATACATATCTTCAAGTTCTTGAGTTGTGATAAATGAAATATCTTTAGAAAGCTCTAAATCAAGTTGTGGATAAGCTTTTTTAACAACATCATTTGTATCACAAATTGCATCAACTATTAGTTGTGCCGTTTCTTTTAGATAACCAATATTACGGGTTGCTTTGTCAATAACTTTGCACCAATCCCATTGATCAACATATATAGAATGTAAATTATCCATTTCTTCATCACGTCTAATTGCATTCATATCGGTACATAATCCTTCACCGACGCTATAGCCGTATTTATGAAGTGCCATTCTTTTCCATTTTGCAAGGGAGTGAACTACTTGAGCATCAGTCTTAGTTTCGGCAATATCAAAGACAACTGCTCTTTCAGTTCCATTAAGGTCATCATTCAAACCTGTTGTGGAATCTACAAACAATGGTGCAGATACTCTTTTAAGATTCAACGCGGAAGATAGCTTCTCTTCGAATGTCTTTCTAACTAAGCTAATCGCATTTTGGGTTTCATACATAGAAAATTTGTCTTTGTAATCAACTGCTTTTATGAATTTACTCATTTTACATCTCCTTTTTGAACTAAAAAAAGGGGCCGTAAACACCATTAGTGTTTACAGCCCCTTTGCTGTTCTTGTTTTATTAATTCTAAGTATAACATCTAGAATTTTTGATGTCAAACATTTTTTACAAGTTTTTTTGTTTTAATGATGAACAAATAAATTCTTTGAATAATGGGTGTGCTCTGTTAGGTCTGCTTTTGAATTCAGGATGGAACTGTACACCTACAAAAAATTTATGGTCAGTAATTTCTACTGCTTCTACTATATTGCCGTTTGGTGATGTGCCACAAATAGTTAATCCATTTGATTGCAATATTTCTCTATAATCGTTGTTGAATTCATAACGATGTCTATGACGCTCTTCAATTAATTCTTTGCCATAGGCTTTTGAAAAAGTGGTATTACTAATTATTTTACAAGGATAAGCACCTAGTCGCATAGTGCCACCTTTAGTTTTCAAATTTCTTTGGTCGGGTAAAAAGTCAATAACTAAATTCCCTGATTTTTGGAATTCACCCGAATTTGCATCTTTCAAATTACATACATTTCTAGCGTATTCGATAACGGCAATTTGCATACCCAAACAAATTCCTAGATAAGGTATATCCTTTTCTCTAGCATATTTACAAGCTTGAATTTTTCCTTCAATACCACGGTTACCAAAACCGCCGGGAATAAGTATTCCTGCAACATCGCCTAAAACTTCATCAACTGTTTCAGGTATAAGAATATCACTATCAACCCATTTTATATCAATTTTTGCACCATAGCAATATCCTGCGTGATAAAGTGATTCCATAACAGATAGGTACGCGTCGTGTAATTTTGTATATTTGCCTACAATAGCAATTTTTACAGTTTTGTCACGATTTTTTATAGTATTTACCATATCTACCCATTCAGTAAGGTCAGGCAATTTGCTATTTAGTTTTAATTCTCGACAAACAACTTCATCTAATCCATTGTTATGAAGCATAAGTGGTGCTTCATAAAGGCAAGGTAAAGTTAAATTCTCTATTACACAGTCTTTTTTTACATTACAAAAAAGTGATATTTTGTCCAAGACTTCTTTTTTTATCGGTTCATCAGCTCTAGCTATTATTATATTAGGTGCAATACCTAATGACTGTAACATCTTAACCGAATGTTGTGTGGGTTTTGACTTGTGTTCTTCCGAACCTCTTATATAAGGAACTAAAGTAACGTGAATAAATAGACAATTATCCTTATCTTCTTCGATAGCAATTTGTCTAATTGCTTCTAAGAAAGGTTGACTCTCTATATCTCCAATAGTGCCACCAATTTCGGTAATTAGTACATCGGCTTTGGTCGCTACTGCATTTGCATATATAAAATTCTTTATTTCATTAGTTATATGAGGGATTACTTGAACGGTATGTCCTAAATATTCACCTTGTCTTTCTTTTGTAAGAACATTATAATAAACTTTACCTGAAGTTAGGTTACTAAATTTATTAAGATTTTCATCAATGAAACGCTCATAATGTCCAAGGTCTAAGTCAGTTTCTGCGCCATCTTCAGTGACAAATACTTCGCCGTGCTCATAAGGACTCATCGTACCAGGGTCTACATTCATATAAGGGTCAAGTTTTTGAGCTGAAACCTTAAGTCCTCTAAGTTTTAATAATCTTCCTAGTGATGCAGCTGTGATGCCTTTTCCCAATCCGGATACAACACCGCCAGTTACAAATACAAATTTTGTCATATACTTAAAACCTCCTAAGTATCTATATATTAATTGTTTATCTATAATAAGTTTTGAGAATGCCTGCTGACACTTCTCGTTTTGAAATTCGCATATCCATTGCTTGTTTTTCAATGTAATGATGAGCTTGTTCCTCGGTCATTTTTAAATATTCTATAAGTACACATTTTGCTTTATCAACTATTTTTATGTCTTGAATTTGCTTTTCCAAACGTGCATTTTGGCAACGATATTCATTCATACGCCTTGATGCAGCATCGCAAAGTTTTATTGTATTCCAAAGCAAAGATTTATTTATAGGTTTAGCAATAGTAAATACGCCATAGTCTTCAACGTGCAAACTAATCTCTTCATAGTAATCACTTTTAACAAGTAAAATTACTTGTATGTTTTTTTGTGCACAAGTACAAGCAAAAGCAATGCCGTTTTCATCTTCAAGAGGGGCATTGATAATTACTAAATCAAATTCTTTGTCAATTAGTTTGGTTCTTGCGTTTGAGCAAGTTGTGACGGCAATAATTTCTTGATAATTTATGTTAGAGAGAATATCCATAAAGTATTCAGCTACCTTTGGTTTGTGGCTAACAACTAATATGTTATCCAAAATTATCACCTCCCTTTAAAATTTCTTATGTTTGTTGTTATTACTTTAATTCTTTTTCTTTTAATGCTATATATCTATTGACAAATTCTTTGCCAAAGATATTTTTTACAAAAGTGCTATTTTTAGTATATTCTAAAGCTTCTTTTAGATTTTTTGGTAAATATTCTGGGTTTTTATTGTCAAAATCTTCAAGTCGCATTGCATTTTCTATACCTTCCATACCCGCATTAACAATTAGGCATAATGTAAGATAAGGATTAACTGAGCAATCAGGACTTCTTATTTCTAATCTTGTCCAATCGCCTTTGTCTCCCGGAATACGAACAAGAGCAGAACGGTCTTTATTTCCCCAAATTATTTTGTTAGGTGCCTCATTTTTGCCTAATCTTTCATAAGAATTGGCAATAGGGTTTAGAATTGATGCAATTTCTTTTGCTCTATTAAGGAAACCCGCAATAAATTGTTTTCCCAATAAAGACAAATCACCATTTTCGGTGCTGAATATATTTTTGCTATCTTTTGATATTGATATGTTAATATGGAATCCGCTACCGCTTTGGTCTGCAATAGGTTTTGGATTAAATGATGCATATAAACCATTTCTAGATGATACCGTACGAACAACGGTCTTAAATGTCATAAAATTATCCGCAGATTCTACCAAATCGCCATACATAAAATCGATTTCATTTTGTCCCGTACCGCTTTCGTGATGAGAAGTAGTAGGGTTAATATTCATATTTTCTAAAGTTATACAAATTTCACGACGGATATTTTCACATTTGTCTAGTGGTGCCATATCCATATATTGACCATTATCAAAAGGAATATTGGTAGGATTGCCTAATTCATCTGTTTTGAATAGATAAAATTCACATTCTACGCCAACATTTATTTTTATATTAGACTCGCTAACTTTTCTTGCAGTTTCTTCAAGAATTCTTCTTGTGTCAAATTTGTAAGGCTTGCCTTCTCCATCAAAAATATTACAATAGAATCTAGCAACTCTTCCTTGTTGTGGTCTCCAAGGTAAAATATTAAGAGTGGTATTATCTGGTCTTAAATACAAATCAGAGTTTTCTATTTCGGTAAAACCTATAATATTTGACCCATCAAAAGATATTCCGTCCGCAAACGCTTTTTGCAATTGTGAGGACATAACTGACACATTTTTTTGTTTACCAAAAATATCACAATAGGTAAGTTTTACAAACTTAATATCATTTTCTTGTATAAAGCTTAATATTTCTTCAGTTGTTGTATTCATAACATTCTCCTTTAATTCTTCACATACATTTTTGTGTATGGATTTTTCATATTAGGTTTGATTATCCAAAATTTTTGATTAATCACATCATTATAATTATAGCCGAAAATATCACAAAATTCAATTAGTTCTTCATTTATTTCTTTTAATTCTTCGGGGGAAGAAATATTCGCTGTAATTTGTTTAGCAAACTCATAATTAAGTTCTTCTGTTCGAACAAATATTTTACCACCGTGAATACCAGTACCTGCAAAAGGCTCAAGTATATTTTTTTCATTGTTTAAATTGAGTACAACAATAATGCCACCGGCTTGATATTCTCCAAGAAAACTACCACAAGTACCGCCAATAATTATTGTCGGTTTTATGTCTTTATATTCTTTCATATGAACGCCTGTGCGATAACCAGAATTACCTTTAATAAAAATTTTACCTCCACGCATAGCATAACCAAGTGCATCGCCCGCATTACCGTTAACAATTATTTTTCCATTGTTCATAGTATCGCCAACAGCATCTTGTACATTACCGTCTACATATATTTCAGCTCCATCTAAATAAGAACCAAGTGCATTACCCGGGATACCTTCGATATTAATTTTATAGTTTGATAACCCTGCACCTATAAAACGTTCGCCCAAACAATTAGTTATTTTTATATCTTCTTTTGTATTTGAAATAATCTCGTTTAATTCTAAATAAGATTGATTACGTGCATCGATTATCATACTTTACCTCCAAGTTTAGTTTTTCTTACCTTTTTTTCAAAAGCAATTAACGTTGGATTGACTGCAATTAGGTCAAAGTCAATACTGTCAAGAGGAGTTTTGTTTCTTATTAGTGAAGTGTATATTCCTGCTCTTTCGATTTCTCCGACAACAATATAGCCTTTTAAATAATTATCTTGATAAAATAGTTTTTTATACCCGTTAGGTACTTGTATTTCTTTTATATCTCCAATATAACTACCAGCTGTTATTATGTGCAAACCGAACAAACCAATAGAATTCATAGGGATAGCATTGTCAAAAACCATTTCACCGCCTGCCATATTAATTCCAGCACAATTTCCACCTATATAAGCATTTGGTAGTAATGGTAGTGGTCTGACTTTGTCACAACTTATATCGTAAATTTCGGTACAATCCCCAGCAGAATAAATATCAGCTATGCTAGTTTGCATTTTGGTGTCTACATAAATACCGCGATTTACTGTGCCACCTATATCTCTAATAAGTTCTGTTTGTGCTCGAACGCCTACTGCCATAACAAGTATATCAAATTCTACATTTTTATCGCCAATTTGTGCAACATTTCCGTTAAAGGAAGTTACTGCTTGTGACAAAATGAAGTTAATACCATTTTTTTCAAGATGTTTTTGCATAAATTCGCTTGCGTCTTTATCCAAAATACTCGATAGTATTCTATCAGCTAAATCAATTACTGTTATTTTATTTACTTTATTTTGCAAACATTCTGCACATTTTAATCCTATAAGTCCTGCACCAATAATCAAAACTTTAGATGTCGAATTAGCAACTTTTTCAAGGTCTAAAGCATCATCTAACGACATAAAAGTAAAATATTTTTTTACGCTATCTAATCCCTTTGTAGGGGGAACAAATGGTCGAGAACCTGTTGCTACTAGCAATTTATCATAGCTAAATTCTTTGTTTGCTTCGGTATAAACTTGTTTTTTATCACTATTAATTTTTACTATTTTTTCATAAACAACAGTTACATTATTTAATTCATAAAAATTGTCATCACGATATTTCATTTTTTCTAGAGTCGTTTTATTTTCTAATAGATAAGAAATAAGCGGTCTAGAATAAGTATGATGATTTTCTGAAGAAAATAAAGTAATAGGGGAAGTTGTGTCTAAACTTCTTATTCCTTCAATAGCACCAATAGCTGCGGTCGAATTTCCAATTATTATATATTTAGTCATATTATCTTTCCTCATAAACTATAGCGCCATTAGGGCATTTTTGTACACATAGTGGGCTAGTATTACTATTATTTGTACATAGTTCACATTTTTGTGCTATATCATTGGCAGAAACACTTATTGCACCATATGGACAACTTACTATACAAGTAAAGCAACCTATACATTTATCTTTGTCAATTGATATAACTCCATCTTTTTTGCTAAGTGCGTTGGTTAAACAACTTTTTACACATAGCGGGTCTGTACAATGTCTACAACTAACAGCAAAACTTATTTTGTTGTTTTCTTCTACTCTAATATTAGGGCGTATAATCATATTTCTCAATTCTGCCATATTAGTCATATTAGAATTTGCAAAGGTACAATAATATTCACATAAATGACAACCTAAACACCATTCTTCATTAACGTATACTCTTTTCATAATATATTCCTTATTCTCCTGCGTGTTTGATACCCAAAATATCAAGTTCTTTTTGTGTAAGTCCTATGCCACGTAGCATAAGTCTATTGCCTCTCAAACTTTCTATGGAGTTTATTCCCATACCACCAATCATTTCTTTGATTTCGTGTTGCCAAGCATTGATTAGATTTATTAATCTTTTGTATCCGATTTCGGGATTAAGTCTTTTTACAAGTTCGGGGTCTTGAGTTGCTATTCCCCAATTGCATTTGCCACTTTGACAATCACGACATAGATGACAACCTAAAGCAAGTAAAGCAGCTGTACCTATATAAACGGCATCAGCTCCAAGTGCAATCGCTTTTACAACATCAGCACTATTTCTTATACTTCCGGCTACAACCAAAGAAACATTATCTCTAATACCTTCATCACGAAGCCTTTGGTCAACACTAGCAAGTGCAAGTTCTATCGGAATACCTACATTATCTCTTATACGGGTAGGAGCAGCACCTGTGCCACCTCTAAAGCCGTCTATAGCAATAATATCTGCACCACTTCTAGCTATACCGCTACAAATAGCAGATATATTGTGAACCGCCGCAATTTTTATAATTACGGGTTTTTTGAAGTTTGTTGCGGTCTTTAGTGAATAAACTAATTGACGCAAGTCTTCGATAGAATAAATATCGTGATGAGGAGCAGGGGATATTGCATCAGAACCTTCAGGAATCATTCTTGTTTTTGAAACATCACCCATAATTTTTGTACCGGGCAAATGTCCGCCTATACCTGGTTTTGCACCCTGTCCGATTTTAATTTCTATTGCAGCTCCGCTATCTAAGAATTGTTTATGAACTCCAAATCTACCAGAAGCTACTTGAACAATAGTGTTTGCACCATATTTATAAAAATCTTCGTGTAAGCCACCTTCACCGGTATTGTAATAAATTCCTAGCGATTTTGCAGCCATAGCAAGTGATTTATGAGCATTATAGCTAATAGAACCATAACTCATAGCTGAGAACATCATTGGCACTTCAAGTTTTAGATGAGGGGATAAATTATTAATTAATTTACCATCTTTATCTCTTTTTATTTCAGTCGGTTTTGCACCTAAAAATACTTTAGTTTCCATTGGTTCTCTAAGAGGGTCAATGGAAGGGTTTGTAACTTGAGATGCGTTAAGCAACATTTTATCAAAATAAATTGGATATGGTTCGGGGTTGCCCATACTAGATAAAAGCACGCCACCGCTAGTTGCTTGACGATATATTTTATAAATTGCTTTACCTGACCAGTTAGCATTTTCACGAAATTCATTATTTGTTTTTACAATTTTCAAAGCACGAGTAGGACAAAGAGTAACACAACGCTGGCAGTTAACACATTTTGTTTCATCACTTACCATAATATTATGTTCTTCATCAAATCTATGAACTTCATTGGAACATTGTCTTTCGCATACACGACAATTGATACAGCGATCATAGTTGCGTATTATTTCATAGTTAAAATATGTATAATTGATAGCCATATTATTTGTCCTCCCTAAGTAATATCACTGGTTCTCCACCTCTAGGTGACCAAATTTTGTCTAAATCTTTTTGAATTACTCTAATTGCTGCTTCTTCACTTGCAATATAAACCATATCATCTTTTTCACCGACTACCATAGAACGAAGTTTTAGTCGGTCATTAAGTGCCATAAGCCCGTTTTCAAAACCAACAATGATAGAGAATGGACCGGTAATTAATTGAGAGGAAAAAGCATTTCTTAAATATTCACAAGTACGGGCTTCATTAGGTTCCATCTTTTCAATGGTTTGCCAAAATGGTGCCGCAATAACTTTAGCTATTTCGTCTAGAGTAAGATGCTTTTTGCGATGCAAATAATCAAATATATAAGTAATTACTTCTGTGTCTGTTTGTAAAGTACATTTATATCCGTACATTTCGATAGCACGACGATTGGCATCATAAGATGAAATTTCTCCGTTATGAACAACCGAATAATCTAATAATGCAAAAGGATGAGCACCGCCCCACCAGCCAGGGGTATTGGTAGGATACCTACCATGAGCAGTAAAACTATATCCTTCATAATCATCTAAGCGATAAAATCTACCTACATCTTCGGGATAACCAACAGCTTTAAATACACCCATATTTTTGCCACTACTGAAAATGTAAGTACCTGTAAGTCTAGTGTTTATTCTAAAAACACATCTTGAGACAAATTCTTTTTCATCAAGTTGGCTATCGGTAAGTTTTATGGATAGTGGTTTAACAAAATAACGCCAAATTAATGGTTTATTTGTTATCTCTGGTATGTTAGTTGTCGGAATTTTTGATAGATTAATAATATCAAAATGTTCTTCTAAAAATTCTTCACAAGTTTTTTTTGAAATTTTGTCATCATAAAAAATATGGAAAGCATAACAATCTGCGTAGTCTGGATAAATTCCATAACCAGCAAATCCACCGCCCAAACCATTGCTTCTTTCGTGCATAACGGCGATTGATTTTATCATATCTGCACCTTGTACTTTCTTATTTCCCTTAGAAAATATAGCACTAATGGCGCACCCTGAGGGTATCCGTATTTCTCCTTCTCTTTGCATAAATATCTCCTTTAACAAAAAAAAAGTGGTCACTATTCCTAAGAATAATGAACACCTTTGTTCTAAATAAGGTTATCATATACAATTTTGTTTGTCAACAATTTCACTTGTAGTTTTATATAAATTATATAATACTGTATATAATAAATAAAAAAGTATGTATATAATAATATACATTAAATAAAAGAAAATTAGTTGATTTATGAAACCTACGATGCGTAGGTTTACTTTTTTTAGTTACTATGATATATTTTTGTTAGAAAGAGGTGATTGATATGGATTCTTATGTAACTGGTCAAATGATTAAAAAAATAAGAGAAAGCAAAAAATATACACAAAAAGATTTAGCAGAAATAATTTCGGTAAGTGAAAAAACTATATCAAAATGGGAAACTCAAAAAGGTTTACCTGATATTTCCTTATTAGAACCACTTGCAAAAGCACTTGGTGTATCTTTAGTCGAATTATTTAATGGAGAAATAATAAAAAATCAAAATAGTTGTGGAAATATATTAAAAACAAAATTTTATGTTTGTCCTATCTGTGGTAATATAATTACATCAATGGGAGATGGTGTTTATTCTTGTTGTGGAGTTAAGCTAATTATGCAAGAAGCTGAAGAAACTAATGATTTAATCATTGAAAATCAAGATGGTAGATTGTTTGTTCACATAGATTGCTAGATGACTAGAAGTAGTTATATTACTTTTATGGCGTATGTCACTTTTGATAAAATCCAATTGATAAAATTATACCCAGAGCAAAATGGTGAAGTAAGTTTTGAAAAAATTGGACACGGGATAATATATTATTATCACAATAAGACAGGGTTGTATAAAAAGAAAATATAATTTGAAAAAAGTCTTTAGGCAAGTTCTTTGTGGGACTTGCTTTTTAATATCAAAATTTAATGTTGTTATTATTAAAAATGCACTTCCAAAGTAAATTTGGAAGTGCATACATTATTATATGATAAATATTATTTATAGCGTTCTTAATGTGCAAAAGCAAATTTGCGACGATTTGTTTTTCTAATAACAATACGTTTATTAGTTAGCTTATGCATTGTTAGATAATAAGTGGGGATAAGTATAGCACAAGAGCCTATCCAACCGATTACATTGCTCATTATTATTGCGTCAAAAGAATCACCGAATGCAAGTACACCTACAAGCCTAGACGTAAATTCCATTAAGCAAGCGATAAAACATAATTTGTACCTACCTAAATTTTGTGAAGCGTTCCTATATACTAGTAATAAAGCTAAAAACATATAAAAACTTGCTTCATAAATAATATATTTTTGACTTGCATTTATTATATCAACTGTTGCATTAGGTAAATAAATAATTGTTAATATTCTACCTAATAGTAATAAAACTATAGTCATAGCAATTGATATTATGGCTATCATAAGCGCCGTTTGTTTTACACCGACTTTTATTCTTTCATAATTTTTTGCACCAAAATTTTGTCCTACAAAAGTAGCTAATGATATAGCAAAAGCACCTATAAATTGTTGTGCAAATTGGTCAATTTTATAACCAATAACATAACCTATCATAATGTCACTACTTTGTTTGTTGATGAATATTTGTTGTGCAATTAGAGTGAAAGCAATAATGGTAAATTGAATTGCATTAGTGCTTGCATAAGTTAGATGTTTTAGATAATAACTTTTACTACTTATAAAATCTTTAAATTTAAGTCTGAATTTTGGGAATTTTATATACATAGAAATCATACAACCGATAAAGGAAGAGAATTGACTTATTATTGTAGCTATTCCTGCGCCGACTGTTCCCATTTTTAGTACTATTACAAATACATAGTCCAAAACTATATTTAATATATTTGCCGAAACTAAATATAAAAGTGGATGATTAGCATCACCTAAAGCACGCATACTATTTAGCATTACATTTAAAAATAAGCTAGCACCAAGTCCGGCATACATAATTATTAGATAATCTTTTGCGTATTGGTATGAAGCAGGGGCTATATTAATTAGTTGTAAGGTTTTGTCTAAGCTTAAAAGCATAAAGCCAGTTAATAGAATAGTTAGTATTCCGCTTAAAGTAAAAGTAATAGCTAGGCTTTCACGAACCTTTTTAGCATCGCAAGTACCATATGCTTGTGAATTTAATACAGCAAACCCCATTGCCATACCTTGAATAAACCATAATAGGGCAGTATATAATATTCCTGCATTACCTATGGCAAGAACTGCATCATTATTTAGTGCAGCACTTATCATAATCGTATCAACTGCGATATATACTTGTTGAAATAGATTACCAATTAATATAGGCAAACCGAATTTAATTATTTTATTTAAGGGCGAACCCGATAACATATTTGTAGACATTTTTTATAGTTCCTTGATTATTATTTATGATGCATAAGATAGAAATGTAGCTTTTTTAAAATACTAAATTTTAAATATAAAATATTTGTCGTCGGACTATAATTATGTTATTAAAAACTTCGTGAAAAATTGTTTTTACAATTGTAAAAAAATTATTTTTATTCAAAGATAAATCACTAAAATTTGTGATACGAGAAAGCAATAATTTATTATATAAATTATTTAGTACCGAACTTTTGTTTTCGGGTGTGAATCTATTATACATAGGTACAATAAGTGCTTTCATTTTGTATATCTCCGTTGATATATTGTTACTTAATATTAAGGTTTTTGATAGTTCTATTTCCTTAAAGTCGAGCGAATTATAACACCAGTATATTAAGATGTCAACTAAAAAATGTAAGTATTTATTTTATTTTATATTTAATTTATTTTTCACAAAAAATATTAGGGTTTAGCTAAGAAAATTTCATAATTTAAGTGTGCAATTTTACTTAAAAAACAAAATAATTACTTAAAAAATAATAGTTCCCAAAAAAATATTCGAATAAACAAAATATGAAAATTTTTTTTGAAATTATGCGAAAAAAAAGCAATTTTTTTTTTATTTCTTTATTTTATAATTTTTTTTGTGGAAACACTTAAATTTTGAAAAATATGTACTTATTTTAAGACATTAAAATTATAAAAATTATTAAAACATTATTTTAATATTTGTATTGCAAAAATTTTGAAGATGGTATAATATGATAATTATTAAGTTGTATAAAAAAAAATATTTAAGGAGAATTTTTATTATGGAAGATGATTTTGATTGTGGAAATTATGGTGGTTTTGATTTAGATAATGATGGCATTGTAGATTTTGTTGAACAAGACACTGATGATGATGATATCTTTTATTCAAAAAATAGAGAAAACAGTTTAGAAGATGATTCTGATTTTGGCGACGATTCCGATTTTTAGAAAATTTTAAAATAAAGATATTGCATTAAATTAAGTTTAATGACAAAATGCTTATATCTTTGACTTATACATAATGCATATGGCATTGTGTGTTTTTTGTTGTCCATTTTTTTTATTGAACTTGAAATTTTAGCTTAATAAAAATTGTAATATTGTTTTAATGTGTAAGTTTATTAAAATATTCAGAGGGGGTGCATTTTATTTGTGATAAAAAAGCACGATAAAATGTGCGTGGAGAATTAAATCCAACTTTATATGATAAGTGTTCTATATTTATATCTTTATTGTTTAAATATTCTTCAATAAAATTTGATATGCGTATTTTATTTATATAGCTGTTAAAGTTGGTTCCCGAATGTTTATTTATTACACGAGAAACATAACTTCTGTTAGTTTTACAGGCTATAGCGACATTATCTAAAGTCAAATCAGATGCAATATTTTGAGATATATAGTCAACAATTTCTATACTTAAAGGCGATTTTTCACTTTGAGTAGTTATGTAATGCGTTTTAATTACTTCCGCTATCAGTTGGAAATATACAAATTGATAGTTATAATCTAGACTTTGAAAAGTACTATTTAATTTGATTATTTTTTTTAGGCTGTTAGAACTTTCAAAAACTTTTGTTTCTATATTTAGGTACGATAAGGAATTGGTTAATTTGTCCGGAAGAATTATTATGAGATAAATGTTTTTATCGCTAAGCGCATTGAAAGAATGAAGGTCAAAAGACTTAATTACTGCAAAGCTGTTTTTTTCCATAAGATAAGTAGCATTGTCGAGTATTAATTCGGCTTTACCATTTATCATATATATAAACTCCGTTTGCCTATGATGATGTTTTGACATATCGATTTTATTCGATTGTTTGCACCTACCACCAGAAAGATATGAAGTTGTATCATTTATAATATATTTTTCCATATTTCCATTATAAACTTGAATGACTTCTATGTCAATAAAATTTATTATTTGACATAATATTTTTATATTATGCTATTCAAAGAACTAAAAAATCTAATTATAATAGAATTATATTACTAAGGAGATATTTTACATTATGACAATGTTAGTTAATAAAAAGTTATTAATTTATGGTAAAACATTACAAAATAGAGTGGTTTTTCAACCAATGGAAGGCTGTGACGGAGAATTAAACGGTGCAGTCAGTGACTTGACATATAGAAGATATATGCGTTTTGCAGAATCTGGAGCAGGTCTTATTTGGTTTGAGGCTGTAGCCGTTTCGGGCGAATGTAGGGCTAATCCCCGTCAATTGTTTTTGAATGATAATACCAAAGAAAGTTTTAAAAAATTACTTGATGATATGCGTAAAAAGTCAATAGAAATGTATGGCTTTGCCCCTATAATTGTTATGCAAATGACCAATAGTGGTAGATGGAGTAAACCTAATGGCACACCAGAACCAATTATTGCTTATCATAATAAGCATTGGGAAATAGGCAAAGAAAATTTGCCTTATACAATAGCTACTGATGAATATTGTGAAGGGATAGTAGAAAAGTATCGCAAAAAAACTTTACTTGCCAAAGAAGTTGGCTTTGATGGAATAGACGTTAAGTGTTGCCACGGCTACCTATTCGATGAGTTTTTGAGTGCTTTTGATAGAAAAGGCAAGTACGGTGGGAGTTTAGAAAATCGTACAAGATTGTTTTTTGACTGTATAGATGCGGTAAAATCAAATTTATCGGAAGATATGTTTGTGACTACTAGACTAAATGCTTGTGACAATTTCCCTTATCCTTATGGTTTTGGTGTTGATAAAAATAATAATATCGATTTATCGGAAACAAATTGGATTATTAAAAAGCTTAAAGGAAAAGGTATTGAACTTATAAATATTACTTTGGGTAATCCGTATTTGATACCGCATATTAATAGACCGTGTATGAATGCACCCGAAAAAGGTGAAGAAGGGTTGGCTAGAATTTACAAGGTTACTAAAGAATTGCAAAAAGCAAACCCTGATATTAGTTTAATTGCATCTGGATTATCTTATCCAGCCGAAAATTGTATGGAGTATGCGGAAAAAATTCTAGAAGATAATGTTGCTAAATTAGTCGGATTCGGTAGAATGACGCTAGCTTATCCACAATTTTATCAAGATTATTTAAAAAATGGTAAACTTGAAAAAAATAAATGTTGTATAAAATGTAGTAAATGTACCGAACTTATGAGAAATGGAACAGTTGCAGGCTGTGTTATTAGGGATTCTGAAAAATATATGCCATATTATAGAAAATATGTCCTAAAGAAGGAGGATTAATATGATTGCATTAGTTACGGGAGGCAGTAGAGGAATTGGACTTGAAATTTCAAGAAGATTATTGCAAAACGGATACGATTGTATAATAATTTCAAGAAAAATTAGTGATGAAATAGAAAAGATAATAAGTGAATTTGTAAATAAAGCAACTTTTTTTCCTTGCGATGTAAGTATAGCGGGAGATAGAAAGGCATTAATCGAATTTGCTATAAAAAAGTATGGAAAAATAGATTTGCTTGTAAATAATGTAGGAGTAGCTCCTATAAAAAGAGCGGATATTCTTGATTTAGATGAAAAGTCCTATGATTATGTGTTAGATATTAATTTGAAAGGTAACTTCTTTATGACACAATTAGTAGCTAAAAGTATGGTGGCAAATAATGTCAAGGGTAGAATAATAAATATAAGTTCTATATCGTCCTATACCGCTTCAATAAATAGAGCTGAATATTGTCTTTCTAAAGCCGGTATTTCAATGGCGACAAAGTTGTACGCAACTAGACTTGCAGAATTTGGTATTGGCGTATTTGAGATAGCACCGGGAATTATTGATACGGATATGACAAGTTGTGTAAAAGATAAATATATAGATATGATAAATAATGGACTTACATTAATTAATAGAATGGGAACACCTGAAGATATTGCAAATTGTGTTGAAGTCCTAGCTAGCGGCAAACTTGATTTTTGTACAGGAACAGTGCTAAATGCTGATGGAGGCTTTAGTGTTAGAAAAATGTAAAGACCAATATAATGTAATAGTAATAGGTAGTGGTGCAGGCGGTTTTAGTAGTGCTGATTGGCTATATAAATATGGAATTGATGATATAGCTATTGTTACTGAAGGCATTAATAAAGGTACTTCTCGCAACACTGGTAGCGACAAGCAAACCTATTACAAATTATCATTAGATGGACTAACTAAAGATTGTGCTTATGATATGGCGTGTGATATTGCAAGTGGAGGTTGTTGCGATGGCGAACTTGCATATATTGAAGCAGTAAATAGCACAAGATGTTTTTATAGATTAGTAGAATATGGGGTAAAATTCCCAATTGATGAATTTGGTGGCTTTGTGGGTTACAAAACCGACCACGACAATACGAAAAGAGCCACCTCAATAGGTCCTTACACTTCAAAAGTTATGACTGAGAAGTTGGAAAATAGAGTAATAAATGTAAATAAAACTGATCTTTTAGATAATAGACAAGTAATAAAAATTTTAACTCAAAATAATATAGCTTACGGGATTTTAGTTCTTAATTTAGGAAACCAAAAGGTCGAAAAAATTCTAGCAAATTATATTATTGTAGCAACGGGAGCACCTGCTTGTATATATGAAAAAAGTGTATATCCTATTACGCAACACGGAATGAGCGGTATTATTATTGCAGAAGGAGCAAAACTTTGCAATTTTTGTGAATGGCAATATGGACTTGCATCAACTTCGTTTCGATGGAATGTATCAGGTAGCTATATGCAAGTTTTGCCTAGAGTGATTTCTGTAGATAATCAAGGAAATGAAAGGGAATTTTTACTTGATTATTACAAAATTAAAGAAAGTGCTTATAACAATTTGTTTTTGAAAGGTTATCAATGGCCATTTGATGTTAATAAATTAGAGGGTTCATCAAGAATAGATATGTTAGTACAAGAGCAAATAAGTCAGGATAGAAAGGTGTTTTTGGATTTTACGAAAAATCCTAAGGGATATAATTTTGATAATTTACAACAAGAAGTCAAAGATTATCTAACAAAAAGCGGTGCGAACTTAGAAAATCCAATTAAAAGACTAATAAGTTTGAACTCAAAGGCAGTAGAATTATATAAAACAAATGGAATTGATTTAGAAAAACAATATTTAGAAATAGCAGTATGTGCACAACATAATAATGGTGGCATAAAGGTAGATACAAACTATGAATCATCAATAAAAAATTTATTTGCGGTAGGCGAAGTCGCTGGAGTTTTCGGACTTTCAAGGCAAGGCGGGACTGCCCTTAATAGTACACAAGTAGGTGGTTTGTGCATAGCAAAATATATTAGTAAAAATCCTATTGATAATGGAATTAATAATTTATTAGGAGAGGATATTAAGTTAAAGTATCAAGAAATAGTAGACAAGATAATAATCAGTAAAGATGTAAATTACCAATATATAAAAAAAGAAATGAGCAATATTGCTGGGTTTTATCGAGATAGGGATAAAATACTGAATTTGATCTTTGAAATAGAAAAAGTAATAAATAATTATGAGTTAAAAGCAGAAAGCATTGAAAACTATTTTTATGACTGGGATATGCTGTTATCAGCACTTAGTTTGCTTAAAGCAATCTTAGGTACTATGGATAAATCGGGCAGTCGTGGTGGGGCTTTATATATAAATAACGGAAAAATCATAAAAGAAAAGAAAGATTATAGAAAATATTTAGCAATTAGTACTAAGGAAAAAACAACATTTCAAAAAATCAAGCCAGTTCCTAAAAAAGAAAGTTGGTTTGAAACTATATTAAAAAACAATTAAGGAGTAAATTATGGAATTATATCAATATTTAATAATAGCTTTGGCCGTTATATTAGTAGGATATACAATTTTTGATGTTATTAGAATATGTAGGATAAAAACAAAGCCCACATTACCTATTCTTGAAAACAAGGAATTTGATTTGGTAGGTCCGGTAGTTTTGATAGAACATTATCGCAAAAATAGTGCAAAAATTTTGGCAGAAGAGAAAGTTATTGAAATGTTAAACGGAACTGTCGGATATATAAACAATCGATATGACTGTTCGGACTTTCATATGCACTTAATACTAAGACTTTATAAAAGTTATGGTGACAAATTACCACAAAGTGCCAAAGAATTGCTAAAAAAGACATTCTTGAATTTTAAATATTGGGTTGATATGCCAGATGATGAAAGTATGTGTTATTTTAGTGAAAATCACACATTGCTTTTTGCGTCTTTAGAATTTTTGATAGGACAAGAATGGAAAGATGAAATATTTGTTAATTCTGGTTTTACAGGTGCTAAGCATATGGCACGAGGCAAACAAAGATTATTAGATTGGTTTGACCAAAAATATAAATATGGTTTTTTTGAATGGTATAGCGGTAATTATTGGAATGAGGATTTCGGTGGTTTATTCCAATTATTAAGCTATAGTGAGGATAAAGAAATAAGTAATCACGCTAAAATAATGCTTGATTATATGTATTTTGAAATAGCAACACATAGTGTCGAAGGAAGATTTGTAACTGTAAGTAGTCGGCAATATGGAGATAATAAATTTATTAATAAACAAGGAAATAGACTAAGTCCATCACTAAATTATATTATAAATGGCATAGATGAATATGACGCAGTAGAGCATAGCAAATTAGCTGTGGTTGATTGTTGTCTATTGCTTTGTAATATGGATACTTTGCGTTCGGGTAAATATTTATTACCTGATGTAATAAAGGAAATTTTCAACGATAAAACAGAGCAAATTATAAAAACTTCTAATGGTCTAAATCCAGACGAATACAAAAAACTAGGACTAATAGGACAAAGTGACTATCAACTAATGGCACAATTATCAAATGAGATATTTGTAAACAAAGGATTTGCTTATAATACATATCTTTATCATAAAAGGAATAATACTTTTGCTAGTGCTTTTTCTATGCCGATAAAATATGCGGACATTTTCCCCTTGCGTCAGTTAAGATTATTCCCTGCATTATGTAATATCTTAGGTAAAAGATTTGTACCTACAGGAAGTGCATTAAATAGAGGTAATGTTTATACTTATCGCAAAAATGGCTATATGCTAGCTACAGCTGTAAAATGTTATATTGATTATTTTGGAAATCAACATCACACAATGCACGCAAATATTGCGGAGGACCTTAATATTTTTACAATTTATCCAGCATCGGTAAAGAATTTAACAAATGCCCCTGGTTATTGGGGCGGGCAAAGAAGAATGCCTTCTAATGCACAAGACAATGCGATCGGGTTTAGTATTTATAAAGTCGATAATAAACAAAGATTAGGCGAAGTAAAACCAACTTTAAGAACTCATATACTTTTCCCTATTGAAAAAATGGATGAGTATAAAATAAATGAAAAGAGTGCAATTGGAAGAAAAGGTGATACTTTCTTTGCAGTTGTTTGTAATAAAGCACTTAGCTTTGAAGAATATAACATAGAAAGTGCTAGGGCACTTGTTCGTCACGTTCAATCGAATGTGCTAGTTAAATGTGAAAAAAATGCAACCGACCAATATATGTTAAAAGATAAATTTGATTTAGTAGCTAAAGGATTGGGATACCATTGTTATGTTATAGAATTGTCTGATAAAGAAAGAGAAAGCTATGAAGAATTTATAACAAGAATAGAAAATAACTTATTTTTATCCGAAAATGACACATTACTATATAATTCTTGCGGTAAAAATTATAAGTTGAATTATAGCGGAGAGTTTTTAATAGATGATGTACTTCAAAATAGCGAATTTAAGCGTTGTGAAAGTAGTTATTGCAAAGTTGAGAGAGGAACAAATGGCTACAATATAGCTTGTAATGGTAAAAAACTCAATATTAAATTCGATAAAATAAACTAAGATAGTAAAATTATGAAAAGGGTATTATTATGTAACAATACTAAGGAGTTTTATGAAAAGAAGAATTGACTTAAAAAACGCAACTGCTAAAGAAATTTTAGCTTTTTCGATGATACCGCTCGGAATGTTTTTTATAGGGACAACAGTCGGTACTGTATTTAACTTTTATATGACAGATGTGCTAAAATTAAGTATGGGTTTAGTTTCAATTGTTCTTTTAGGTACTAAAGCTTGGGATGCAATAAATGACCCTATTATGGGTTTGATAGTAGAAAAAACTCGTACGAAGTGGGGAAAATGTAGACCATACTTACTTTGGATAGCTATTCCTTTAGGAATTGTAACTACTTTATTGTTTTTACCAATAGAATTTTCTGATAAATACAATATGTATGATAAAAGCGGTGCGTTTATCGGCAACGGTATGAATTTTGCTTATGTGCTTCTTGGTTATATGGTTTACATAACAGCTTATACAGCAATAGAAATACCTTATAACAGCCTTACACCGTTGGTTTTTCCACAAAAAGATAAAAGGGTTAAGGCAGTTTCTGTCGCAAGCACATTAGGCTCTTTAGGCTCTATATTACCGCAAATGCTGGCATTTGTTTTTATTGGATTCTTAGGCAATGGACATAAGGATAGAACCGATTGGGGCTATTTTTGGGCTGCATTAATATTTTCAGCAATAGGTGTAAGTTTTCTATTAATTTCCTTTAGTAAGGTAAGAGAAAAAGTTTATATTGCACCTCGCGTAATGAGTTCAAAAAAGGGTTTAAAAACTATTCTTACCGATAAAAGAGTAATTATTTTGATAATATGTGCTTTCTTTTCTGGTTGCGTAGGAGTAGGGAATTTGTTCTTGCCTTATTTTTCAAGATGGAATTGTATCCGGATATTACCGATGGATAAAATAAATAATTTTCTTGCTGGTATTATGGGTAAAAATCCAGAACTTGATGCCGTAGCAATTTTGCCATCTTTGCTTTCTATTTTGAGTGGTATTTCATATATGTTATCAATGCTTATTATCCCATTTTTTCTAAAGAAAATGAGCAAAAAACAATTATGGATAAGGATGTCATTTATTGGTGCAGGAGCAAACGTATTTACGTTTATTATGGGTACTTACATATTGCCATATAATACGGTAACAGGGTTTATTGTATATGCGGTTTTGCGTTTCTTTACGAACTTTCCAGTAGGTATGAGTCTTGTATTAATTATTTCAATGTTTGCCGATATAACTGATGATTTAGAAATGAAAACGGGCGATAGATTAGAGGCAACAGCCTATTCAATGAAAGGGTTTGTACTAAAATTATCATATGCTATATTTAATGTAATTATATTGCAAATAATAAATGCTTTAGGATATAATGCTGATAGAATGGTAATTGCATCAAATAATATTAAGACACCTCTTATAACTTCTACTACACAAGCAAGTTGGATAGGTGGCATAAATTACACAAATTTATTAAATGGTATATTTATGATGCTAACACTTGTAGGTGCATTCGGATTAATATGTCAAGCTATTCCTATGATATTTTTGAAATTTGATGAAGAAGATATGGAAAAAAGACTTGTGGCATACCGCAAGAAAAAAGACGAAGAAAGACAGGCAGAACTTGATGCATTGCTAGCTCTAAAAAATGCAAACGAAACAAAATAATTTAATTGTTATGTTAATATAACACAAATAAGTAACAATTCGACATAGCTATTGTATGTCGAATTGTTACATTTATGGGTGTATTTTTGTAGCAAATTAATTGACAAAAATTCTATATTATAATATATTAATTATATAGGCAAATCTATTATGAGGTAGGTAATTGCCAATTGTTCTAAATTAAATTAGAATTGATAATATAATTAGATAAGGGAATTAAAATGTTATAGGTGGATTTTTCAAACCACAACATTTTTGGAAAAGGGGAAATATGAAGAAGTTTTTAAAGTTGTTTATGATAGCTATAATGGTTATTTTTGCGATTTCTATGTTAGTATCTTGCGATAAAACTAAAAATCCTGATATTAATGATAGCAATATTAGTAATGAAAGTAATGATTGCGAAGATATAGCTATTACTTTTAATACAAATTGTGACAATGAAATTGAAGACTTTTTTTTGAAAAAAGATGAGAATGGTGATGTAGAACTTCCTGAAAATCCTAGTAAAGAAGGATATGAATTTGTAGGTTGGTTTTTAGATAGAGAATTTGAAAATGAGCTAAATATTAAAGAATTAAATTCTAATGTAAATGTTTATGCTAAATGGAATAAAATAGATGAACCAATAGAAAAGGCAAATATTATAGATTTAATCAATAATAATCCTAATTTTTGGAAAGCAAGACCTAATTTAAATTATATAAACTTGATTTATTATAAAGATTGTTACCTAAATTTATCCGATTATACACAAGAAATAATAGGAGATGGTTTATTTCTTGGAACAACCCCAATTTTATATAGTTGTCCAAGTGAATTAATTAAATATATAGATCTTAGTCATTATGAAGTTGATAAAAAAACGCAATTAATAAAGAATATCAAATTTAATTGGCTTACAGAAGCTTTTATTAAAGGGATAGAAGAAAGAACAGATAATAATGGCAAAAATTATTATGTATATAAAGGAACTAATATTTTATTTGGTACGGGTACTGAAAAATTGATAGGAGAATATACGGTTCCTAAGGAAATAACGACAATAGGGGAATATGCATTTGGAGAAAATTATGTAACTAATTATAAATACATAGATGAGAGTATATCGAATAGAATAATTTTGGCTGACGGCTTAACAAGTGTAAAATTGCCATATGGCTTGAAAAATATTGGGGAAAATGCCTTTAGAGGTTGTGCAAGTTTATCAAACATAAATCTTCCTGAAAATATAGAATCAATAGAAAAAGGTGCTTTTGTAGATTGTGATAGTTTAGATTATGTAATAATTCCTAATAATATTTCTTACATCAATAATGCTTTTAATGATAATACAATAATATTTTATGAAGGAACAAAAGAAAAACTAAGTACATTAGCTAATATAAAATGGGAATATGCACATTGCAATTTTAAAGGAACTTTGAATAAATGTAATTATAAATCTTTACAATTTATAACAATTGATAATGGAAATAATCATAAAGCTATTTTAAGTTCTATAATAGGTGATATTAATGTACTTGATATCCCAAATATAATAACAAATAATGGAATATCTTATGATGTCAATTATGTTGCATATAGTGCTTTTTATGGTAAAAATATTGTTGGAATAAAAATGCCGAATAGCTTAGAGACATTAGAATATGAATATTCTTGGAGTAAATCAATTTATATTTGTTATGAAGGGACAGAAGAGGAATTTAGAAATATAAATTCAAAAGAAATTTATAGTTATGATGAAACAAAAATTAATTATAATTTTACAGGAACATTGTGTGGATATACATTTGAAGACATTATATATGTGTTATTGAATGATGGGATAAATCAAACAGCAATTTTACTTAAGTGTAATAATTGCACAAATATATTGGAAATACCGGATAAAGTAAATTATGAAGGTATGGAGTACACTGTTAATGAAATCAACTCAATTAATAATAGTTATTTAAAATGTATAAAAATGCCTAATAGCATAATTAAATTGAAAAAAAATATTTTATACCAATTCAATTATATTTTTTATGAAGGAACTCAAGAGCAATATGATGCAATAGAAAATATTAATAATAATATATGTAAATTAAGTCCAAAATTTTATAACTTTACAGGAACAATTACTAGTAGTGTTGTAGAATCTATAGAATACATATTGGTAAATAATGAAAATAGCCACGATGCTTTTGTGATTCAAGATTTCAGAAATAATGATTGGTGTTGGGCTATTAATATACCTAATATTGTAATTAACGAAGGAATAGAATATGAAGTTACGCAAATTTCGAATTATTATAACAGTTATTCCGATTTAAGTAGTATTAAAATACCTGCTAGTATAACAAAAATCGGGATTAACGCATTTAAAAATTATAGAAATATTGATAGTATTTATTATGAAGGTACACAAGAACAATGGGAAGCAATTACTAATAATGATTTATTAAAAAGTTCTAAAATAATATTTAATTTTACAGGGTCATACAAATTATATATGGACGATGTATATAAATATTTATTAATTGAAGATGGTGAAACATATGAAGCAACAATTTGTGCTGTTAATAATTTTACTGAGTCAATGACAGTACCAAATAAAATTAGTAACGAAGGCAAAGAATATAGTATTAAGAGAATAGCGAATAATGCTTTTTCTAAAGAAATTATTTATTATATAGATCATTTAGATCACAACATATATTTAAAATCTATCATAATTGAAGATGGAATTACTGAGATAGGAGATTATGCATTCAGTAATTGTATTGAATTAGTTAATATCGAAATCCCGGAAAGCATATTAAGTATAAGTAGCTTAGCATTTAATGAATGTGATAATATAGCATATAATATAAAAGATAATATAAAATATTTAGGCTGTGATAGTAATTTATATGTAATAGCAATGGGAACAACTAATAATTTTAATTCATTAAATCAGATAGACGAACATTGTAAAATAATTAATAATTATGCGTTTTGTGGATGTAAAAGTTTGGAAAATTTAGTAATACCAAATGGTGTAATAAGTATAGGAAATGAAGCTTTTTCCTTATGTAATAAACTAAAAAACGTAACAATACCCGAAAGTGTGAAAAGTATAGGCGAAAAGGCTTTTTATAATTGTTATCTTTTAGAAACTTTAGTTTTATTAAATGACATAAAAGATATTGGAGATCATGCATTTTCATGTGATTGTAATAATCCCAATATAGTATGTATAGGAGAATGTGAATATACAGGAGGTAATTTAACTGATGTATATCTAGGAGATAATTTTGAGACAATAGGAAATTGGATGTATAATATTGGTAAATTAAAGAATATAATTGTTAGTCAAAATAATTTATTATATAAATCAATAGATGGTATATTGTTTAGTAAAGATGGAACGCAATTAGTGCTTTATCCAAGTGGAAAAGAAGCAACTTCTTATGAAATACCAATTAGTGTAACAAGTATATCTAATAATGCTTTTAATAACAATAATTATTTAACTAATATAGTAATACCAGATAGTGTAATAAGTTTGGGGGATAGTGTATTTAGGCATTGTAGAAACATAACCAATATAGTAATAGGGAATGGGATAAAAAACATAAATAGTTATGTATTTGAAAATTGTATTAATTTGTCAAGTTTATCTATTGGAGATAATGTTGAAACGATTGAACTATCTGCATTTTATGATTGTTCGCAATTATCTAATATAGAAGTGAGTTCAAACAATCAATATTTTAAATCGATTGATGGAGTATTGTATATTATCGATGGTGTTAGATTATTTGATAGTAATTCGCCAGGTCATTATATAAATAATTAAGACGATTGAGTAATTCATTATATTTTTTATTAATATTAATGTAAAAATAAAACATAAAAACCACTAGCTTAACTAGTGGTTTTTATGTTTAGATTAGAGTATTTTTTAAACAAAAGTTATTTTGTAATTGAACAATCTATATTAGGTTATTTATGATTATTGGTTGTCATCAATATTGTCTTTAGTAATATTTTCTGAATTTGTTGCTAACTTTTCCGTTTCTTCTTTTGTTTGTATATCGGATAAGACATAATATCTTTCTCATTATATTTAAGCATAGCAAACATACCGATTATTGATAATCCAGCTGCGAAAAGTACTGCGTATCTAATTCCAGAGTCATTCCCAACATTTTTTCCTAATGTTAGAAAGGAAGTTAAAACTATTGCGGATATACTACCTCCTAATTTAGTAATAAATGAGTTTACTGCGACATACATGCCAGCTTTATCTTCATTGTACTTAACTCTATCATAGGCAGCACAATCGGCTGTAATAACGTTTGGCAAGATACCAAATGATGCTTGTGCAAACGGGGATAGTAATACAACTAATCCAAGCATAATGTAAACATTTATTCCAAATTTACCCAATGCACTTATTATAATAAATGTAAAGGTAAAACTTATTAGGCTAATTATCATAACTTTTTTCTTTCCGCCTTTTTTGGAAAGTATGTTAATGAGAGGATAGAAAGCTAAAGTTAAGACACCTATAACGGTAGTTAAGGTACCCTGAACACTCTTGTTTAGTAAAGCTAGTACAGTAATAAAATAAATCAAACCACTTTCAAATATATAGGTAGAAATAGTATAAAGGGTATTGGTTAATAAGAATTTACCAAAACTTTTATTAGCCATAACACCCTTAAAGGCAGGTATTAGTTTTTGGTGTTTATATTCTATTGACTTTGTTACATGCTCTTTTTCATTGATAGCAAAAGCGGGAATTAACAAGAAAATTACTCCAACTATTGATGTTAAAGAATAAGTGAGTCGAACGCCCCAAAGCAAACTAACATTAAATAAATCGGCTATAGGTTGCCATAAACCTGAAGTAAATGACACAAGTACGAATCCAACGAACCAAAATGCACTACTAATTGTGCTTAAATCAACTTTTTCTGCACTGGATTGTGCTATTTCGACCATTAATGTATTATAATTAATTATATAAAAGCTAAAAAATATTGCACTTAGTACTAGAAAAGCAAATAACCATACAACATTCATTATGCTAATTCCAGATGATACTGGTACAAAAAATACTAATAAATAACATAAAGCAAATGGGATAGCACTAAAACGCATCCAAGGTATTCTCTTGCCAGAAGGTCTATTCATTTTGTCGCTTAAACTTGCTATGGAAGGGTCTATAGCAGCATCAAAAACTCTACCTATAGTAAGAATAATCCCAAGAACAGTAAGTCCAAATAAAATGTTATTTTGAGGTACAAGAATTGGCAAGCCCGAGTTATCAGGAGGGAAAAAGAAGTATACTAAATTTAACATGTGAGGAGTAGTAATAATTGCTATCCCTAAATTTCCTAAAGAATAAATTAATTTTGTTTTTAGTGATAATTTTTTCATTTTTAATTTACCAAAGAATTTTGTTTCTTTTCCTTTAAATATTTTTATTTTTTAATGCATCGAAATATAGTTCTATTTGATTTTTTATAATTTTAGTACCAGATAATCCAGTTTCGTTTTCAATTTTTTCTCCTCTCATAGCTATTCTTTGACCAAATGACCATAATACATTAGATATTGTAGCTTCTGTAAGAGCAATGTCTGGTGTTATTATAGTACCGTCTTCTACACCTTTTTCTAATATATTTGTTAAAAGTATATCCCATACCGCTGATTCATTTTCATATATTTGCAAAACCGATTCAGTTGGTTTGAATTTTACATTATCATTAAAATAATAATCAAATTCTCCAATTAATTTGATTACGGAAGGATTATTTGCCATTTCATCAACTAAAGCAAGCAAGAAAAACTTTAATTGCATTATTCCCGTTCCTGTTAAATTATCATACAAATTTGTGCTAAATGTATTCCATTTTTTCAATATTAATATAAGTACTTCATATGCCAAATCTTCCTTACTTTGAAAATGCCTATATAAAGTTCTGCGACTGATTCCAATATGATTTGCGATATCATCCATCGTAGTTAGTGTATAGCTTTTTTCCATAATAATTTGTTTAGCTTGCATAATAATAATATTTTTATCTACTTTTTTCATTAATATTCCTCATTGTCACTATGTGTGACAATAATACAATAGCATATTAATAATGTTATGTCAATATGCTATTTTTGTAAAAAATAAAAAGATTAATACAAAGATATATTTGTGGTAATAGAATAAAATATAAAAATCGTATAGGTTGACAAAAATTTGTAAATACTCGTTTTTATAGGAGTAAGGAATATGAATAAAATTAATAAAGATGCAAAGAATAATCAATTAAATTTTTATAGAAGTGATAATAAAGGTAAAAAGTTAACAAATAATCAAGGCGTAGGAGTTTCGAATACTAATGATTCATTAAAGGCAGGCAAAAGAGGTCCTACATTAATGGAAGATTTCCATTTTAGAGAAAAAGTTACACATTTTGACCACGAAAGAATACCGGAGAGGATAGTGCACGCTAGAGGATTTGGTGCTCACGGGTATTTTGAATTGTATAAAGATTTAAGTCATCTTACTATGGCAAAATTCCTTACTAACACAGATGTAAGAACTCCCGTTTTCGTCAGATTTTCGACAGTAGCAGGGTCTAGAGGTTCGGCGGATACCGTTCGTGATGTTCGAGGTTGGGCGACAAAATTTTATACTGAAGATGGGAATTATGATTTAGTGGGGAATAATATGCCTGTATTTTTCATACAAGATGCAATAAAATTTCCTGATTTAATACATTCGGTAAAACCTGAGCCAAATAATGACATACCTCAAGCTTCTTCGGCACACGATACATTTTGGGATTTTATATCTAGTACGCCTGAATCTGCTCATATGGTTATGTGGATTATGTCGGATAGGGCTATACCGAGAAGTTATAGAATGATGGAAGGGTTTGGAATTCATACCTATAGGTTGGTGAATGATAAAGGGGAATCTAACTTTGTTAAATTTCATTGGAAGCCTTTACTTGGTGTTCATTCGCTTGTATGGAATGAAGCACAAAAAATAGCAGGTGTAAATTCGGATTTTCATAGGCGTGATTTATGGGACACTATTAATTCTGGAAATTTCCCTGAATATGAATTTGGTATACAAATTATTAAAGAAGAAGACGAACATAAATTTGATTTTGATGTACTAGACCCAACTAAATTATGGCCGGAAGAAATAATACCGGTGCAGATAGTTGGTAAAATGGTTCTTAATAGGAATGTAGACAATTTCTTTGCGGAAACTGAGCAAGTTGCATTTTGTCCGGCTAATTTAGTGCCAGGTATCGACCTTACAAACGACCCATTATTGCAAGGTAGATTGTTTTCTTATCTTGATACGCAAATAAGTAGATTGGGCGGGCCTAATTTTCAAGAATTACCTATTAATAGACCTCTTGCCGAGGTTCATAACAATCAAAGAGATGGGATTCATAGAACAGCAATTGATATTGGTGTTCATTATTCGCCTAATACTTTGAATGAAAATTGTCCGCATACGGCGAAAACCGATGAAAGTTCTTTTAATCATTATCGTGAAAAAATTGAAGGGTACAAAATTAGAGCAAGAAGTGAAAGTTTTAGTGACCATTTTACGCAAGCTACTATGTTTTATAATTCGATGACATCTGTAGAAAAAGAACATATTAAAAGTGCTTTAAAATTTGAATTAGGAAATTGTATGGATATGGGCGTGAAAAATAGAGTAGTTGAGATGCTTAATAATATTGATAATTGTTTGGCAAAAGAAGTTGCTACAGGAATTGGAGTAAACCCTCCTAAAACGCCTAAAGTTTATAGTACTAAATTATCACCTGCTTTGTCTCAAGAAAATACAATTAAGATTGCAGACACTTTGAAAGTTGCTATATTGGTAACCGACGGTTTTGATTATGAAGAAGTAGAAAAATTCACTCAAGTTCTTCACGAGTCTAAAGTTTGTTACGAAATTGTTAGCAGTTCATTTGGAAAAATAACAAGTAGTGGTGGTAAACAATTAGATGTAGGCAAAAGTTTTTTAAATGCTGCTTCTGTGAATTATGATGGTATATATATACCTAGTGGAAAGATAAACATTGAGAATATGATAAATTGCGAAGATGTGATGATTTTTATAAAAGAAACATATATGCACGCCAAAACAATAGGGGCTAATGGTGAGGCAGTAGCGTTATTAGAAAAATGTAATCTTAAAAATGCTCAATATGTAAGTAATCTTGTTGTTGATAAAATTTTAATAAATTGTGGTGTAATAACAGGTCGAAAACTTAAAGATATTAAAGAATTTTCAGATGAATATATTAAAGTCTTAGCACAACATAAACATTGGGGTAGAACTTAACAATAAAAAAAATAAACTTATAGTATTGTTAATGTATTGTTAAAGTGATATTATAAATTATAGATATTTTATAATTGTACTAAAGAATAAACTTAAAAGTAAAATGGTGAATAATGAGTAAAAATAAAAAATCTAAAACATTAATAATTATAATAGCATTATTGCTTATTGCAGTTATTTCTGCGGGTATATGGCTTATCGTTGTTGATAAAACTTCTCGTTCGGCAGGGTTAATAGAATTAAATGTAAACCAATCTATTCAAAAGAGTGGATTAGTGCAAGAAGAAAGTAATATTGATATTAATGGTATTACTATGCATTATTCAGTTTGCGGACAAGGTTATCCTCTAATACTTTTGCACGGGAACGGTGGCAGTCATTCTGATTTTGACAATCTTATAGAATATCTCTCAAATGATTATGAAGTTTTTGCCCTTGATAGTAGGTGTCAAGGCGAGAGTACAGGAAATGAAATTTCGTATGAACTTATGGCACAGGATACAGCTGTATTCATAGAAACTATGGGTCTTGACCATCCAATTATATTTGGGCACAGTGATGGGGGAATAGTCGGTTTGCTTTTAGCTATTAATTATCCTGATAGTTTGTGTGGGCTTATTTCTGGCGGAGCAAATTCAAATCCGAATGGGTTAAAATGGTATAGTCTATTAGAAACAAAAATTGCTTACGCTATAAAAAATGATGCACTTGACAAAATGATGATTGAAGAGCCAAATATTACTGCTGATAACTTAAAAAGTATTAATGTACCTACCTATATTATTGCAGGAGAATTTGATATAATAAGGCTATCTGATACTAAATTTATTTCGAGCAACATTGAAGGAAGTGAAATAGGTATTATAAAAGGTGGAAGTCATTCTAGCTATACCAATGACGGCAAGAAAGGTTATGTATTAATATCTTCGTGGATAGAAAAAACGTTATTATAATTTGCTTATCTTAGCAAAAATATTTATAAAAATACTCAATATTTATATTAAGTATTTTTTTTTATGTCGTAATTAAAAATATTATCTTAAATGTTTGACAAAATTATTTTTAGTACATATAATGTTAGGCAACTAACAAATATTTTAAGGAGCATAAAATTGGAAAATAAAATATTCTATCAATTAAGGGAAATCGGAATTTTAGTCAAAAGAAAAATGGATGCTTCTATGGCTTCATTAGATTGTCATAAAATGACTAGATTGCATTGTATGGTTATAGAATATTTGCATCAAAATATTGGAAAGGATGTTTTCCAAAAAGATATAGAAAAAGAATTTACTATTCGTCGTTCTACTTGTACGCAGTTATTAAAAGTTATGGAGAGTAATGGAATTGTAAAGAAAGAAAAAGTATCGTTTGATGCTAGATTAGTAAAATTGACACTAACGGAAAGTACAAAATTAATGCATAAGCGTATTTCAGAAGAGACAAATAAGATGGATGAAATAATGGGAAAAGGTCTAACAATACAAGAGATTGAAGAATTTACTAGAATTATTGAAAAAATAAAAAAGAACATTGAATAAAAGAAATTATTAATTAGAAATTTATATATAGAAAGGAGTTTTTATGGCTAAAATATTTAAATATTTAAAAGCGAAAGAATGGGCATTAATTGGAGTTAGCCTAATTTTTATAGTTATTCAAGTTTGGCTTGATTTGAAGTTGCCTGATTATATGACGGAAATAACTTTATTGATACAAACTCCCGGTAGTGCCATTTCTGAGATTTGGGCTGCTGGTGGGTGGATGTTATTATGTGCATTGGGAAGTTTGGTATCCTCTGTTATTGTCGGCTTTTTTGCGGCAAGGATAGCAGCAAAATTTGCACAGAGAATAAGAGAAATGGTGTTTAATAAGGTTGAAGATTTTTCAATGGAAGAAATTAATAAATTTTCAACAGCAAGTCTTATTACTCGTTCAACAAACGATATAACACAAATACAACTAATAGTTGCTATGGGTTTGCAAGCTATGATAAAAGCACCTATTCTTGCAGTTTGGGCAATTACTAAAATAGCTAATAAAAGTTGGCAATGGACGACAGCTACAGGTGTAGCAGTTGGCGTATTGTTAGTTATGATTACTGTTATTATTATATTTGTAATACCAAGATTCAAAAAAATTCAGTCTTTGACCGATAATTTGAATAGGGTAACTAGAGAGAATCTAACAGGACTTCGTGTTGTTAGAGCATATAATGCAGAAAATTATCAAGAAAAAAAATTCGATGTAGCAAATAATGAATTAACACAAAATAATTTGTTTGCAAATAGACTTATGGCTATAATATTTCCGGGAATGTCACTTATTTCAAATGGACTTACATTATCTATTTATTGGATAGGGGCGTATTTGATTAATGCGGCTGGATTTGCAGATAAATTATTAATTTTTAGTAATATGATTGTGTTTACTGCTTACGCAATGCAAGTAGTTATGGCTTTTATGATACTTGCTATGATTTTTGTAATGCTACCTAGAGCTTCAGTATCGGCGAAAAGAATTATGGAAGTTTTGGATACAAAGCCTAGCATTATTGATGGTGATATAAATGATGTTAGTACAGAAAAGAAAGGTGAAATTGAATTCAAAAATGTTAGTTTTAAATACCCTGATGCGGCTGATTTTGTATTGCACGATGTATCATTTAAAGCTAAACAAGGTGAAACAATAGCCATTATCGGTTCTACAGGTTGTGGTAAAAGTACAGTGGTAAATCTTATACCAAGATTTTATGATGCAACTGATGGCGAGGTGCTAATTGATGGAATAAATGTAAAAAACTATACTCAAGAATTTTTGCATAACAAAATAGGATATGTACCGCAAAGGGCCGTTTTATTTTCGGGAACAGTTACTACCAATGTAAGATTTGGCGATAACGGAAAAGAAGCTGTAGATGAAGTCGGATTAAAGAAAGCAATAAATATTGCTCAAGGAACTGATTTTGTAGAGGAAATGAATGAAGGTTATGAAGCATCCATTTCTCAAGGCGGTACTAATATTTCGGGTGGACAAAAACAAAGGCTTGCCATTGCTAGAGCGATTGCAAGAAAACCTGAAATGATTTTGTTTGATGATAGTTTTTCTGCTCTAGATTATAAAACAGATAATATATTACGAACAGAGCTAAAAAAAGAATTAGCGGCTACTACTAAAATTATTGTTGCCCAAAGAATAGGAACAATCAAGGATGCCGATTGTATCATAGTTTTGGAAAAAGGAAATATAGTCGGGTTGGGAAAACATAAAGAACTTTTGAAAAACTGTAAAGTTTATCAAGAAATAGCTTATTCACAGCTTTCAAAGGAGGAACTATACAATGTCTAATCAAAAAGATTATAAAATAGGCGATAATAAAACGCATACAAGTAATGGTCCAAAGATGGGACCTGGTGGAATGGGCAGAATGGGTAAAGGTGAAAAGCCTAAAGATTTCAAAAAATCGTGGAGTAAATTAATAGGTTATTCTAAATCATATTTGCCAGTTATTATATTAGCAGTTATATTGGCAATTAC
>Ga0172378_10000191_pt1 | contig 50247 bp, 43 predicted proteins | sample GrowelOW332metaG_FD_119755 | JGI IMG/M metagenome (GOLD analysis project Ga0172378, IMG submission 119755) | Groundwater microbial communities from an aquifer near a municipal landfill in Southern Ontario, Canada - Pumphouse #3_1 metaG | ecosystem: Environmental > Aquatic > Deep subsurface >...
ATAATATCTAATCTTACTAAAGGTATAGCAGGTTTATTTGAAGCTTATGAAGATTATAAACATATTACTAATGAACATAGATTAATGGATATATTAACATTTAGAAATAGATTAATAATTAAAGAGATTAAATAAAGGTTTTTAAGAATGAGTATTTACTAAAAAGAGTTATCTGGAATTGTGTCTATATATATTTTACATGGCAATTTGAATATCAAGTCTCTATATTCCAAACTAAACATATTTGATGTTTTTGCTGATAACGACTTTGAAAAAGAATCAATCTCATTTTTTAATTCTTTTTCTTCTAAATTTGATATTCTATTATAATTTTCATTATAAAAGATAGGTATTAAATCTTTTAGTAAATTAAGAATTGTTTGTTTCTTTTCTTCATATGAAATATTTTTATCAAATATTTTTGAAAGATAATATTTATAATATGTATATATGTAGTTAAAACGTTTATTACGATTCCATTTGGGAGATTCTTTCTTAACAATTTTTTCAAATTCATCATCTTTAAAATACGGTAAATTTAGTAAGTATTCAACCAATTCAGTTGTTTCTTTTTTCTTTACTTCTTCTAATCTTTTGTGGCTTTCTTTTGTATAGTTAATAACATAAGGTGATGAAGAAGATACATTCTTTTCTACATTAAGAATATCCTGATAACCATTTGGTTCGTCAAGGCAAAAAACTTTTGATCCAAAACTCATATTAATCTTCTCGCCATATAATGAAGTGCTAAAAACTTCGTTTTTTAAATAAATATTTAACAAAAATAATGCAGAAAGTGCATTTAATACCGATTCGATATTACCTTTTTCAAGATTTTCATATCTATTGTGTTTAACAGCTTGATAATTTTTAAGATAAAAAGAGTCTTGATACTTTTCTATTTTAAAAGGTAATAATTTAGTATGATTCTCTTGAGTAAGATTCATATTACTGGCTACGACATTTACGGTCTTATTATCAAAATGAAGAATATTATCTAAATAAGGAATACAATCATAATCAAATTTAAGGTAGCCTTTTTTGCTTTTTGGTCCATTATAATACTTATACAGATCTTTAGTTATGGACTCTATTTCAATACAAATCCTTACAAGCAAGTCTGCAATCAAAGGAGAGTAAGTGTCAAGTTGATGAGAAGGGGAGTCTCCAGAAGGGGCATCTGTAATAAAAATAACTTTTGAAATAGATATAAAATCATTTTCTAAATTTAAGTATGTTTGCCAAAATATAATGTTTTTATTCATATAAGTTCCTTTTAATAATTAAAAAATGATTTATGAATTACCAGTTGTGCTGTTATATCCATTATCCATTGAATCATATTTTTTAATTAATTCTCTCTCTGTATCATCCAATTCGTTCTTGGTAGATAACGGATAAATTTTGATTTCAAATAAGTTATCTCTATTATCTATGGATGAATTATAGTAATCCTCAGCAAAAACTATATTTTTAGGTTTTGTATTATGAAAATGTTGATTCAATCTTTTTATTACGTCCTTTGATTGCCCAACGTAACATTTATCATTTTCTTTATTATGAATAACGTAACAACCGACAATTTTTTTATATGGTAGACCAACCAACAATTTAAGTGGAGTGAAGCCAGTTTTATTGCATTCAATTTGTTGTGGCAACATTTCAATTGATGTGAAATCTTTTTTGAATTTTTCTTCTATTTTTAAGACTCTCAAATCGTGGTTTGTTTCTTCTTTTTTTAGTCTTTTCTCGAGGGAAATTAAATTATTTTTACATACAATATTTTCATTAGTAGCAGTGTTTACTATTTCGTCGTAGTGTTTTATTGTCAAATCATATTCATTGATTTTATTATTGACTTTATTTAATGCGGATTTTGAACAAAAGAAAAAGTAAAAACCAAAGGTGCAAATATATATCCATATTAATGGTTTTCTTTTTTGTATTTTATCTTTCTTTTTTTGTTGTTTGGCTTTTTTATTATTTTCATTAATAATCAATACTTTATACAAATCAATTTTTTCTAAATTGCTTTCAATAGTTTTATTATTATCATTTGCAGCTTCGTTAAAAGTGCATTTATTACCATAATAATAAGATTTTTCATTTTTTAAATCTTCTTGGTATTGAGATGATATTAATTCTTTAGCAAACCAAGATGGAATTAAATCTAAATCTTTCAACCCAAGTATTATTTTCTTACAAAACTTTGATATATAAGGATCAGTATTATTATTTAAGTTTTCTAATACTTCATTTGTTAATTTTACTTTTTTAGTTATTGTTTTTTGTTTTGACTTTGTATCAGAATAAATTGGGTATCTAACATAGTCTCTTGTTACATATTTATCAATAGTCTTGTATTCAGTTGTTAAGATAAAATCAATTCTTGTATTTCTTGTATCTTTGTCGAATTCTACATTATCTAGTGTTATAAAATGCTTTTCTCCATCATAAGAGGAAGAAAGTATTGTGGCATCTCTTTCATTGTTTCTATTATTTCTTGCGATGCCTCTAATTATCGTATTTAGTAGTGTAGTTAAGCCTGTTCTTGACATACTTAATATTTTAACAAAATAGTAGAAATTAATCTATTCTAGGAAATCAAATATTAAAAATATCCATATTAGTTATATCAAAGAATAAATTATTATGTAGAACTAACTATAAACAATAATATATGATTTTATCTATTCAATGATTTATAATAAAAATAATAAAACATAAATGGGGGTATCTCTATGTTTAAAAACAAATTGATGGGACTATTTCTCTTTTTTGTTATGGGTATAAGTACATTAGGTTCTAATACTTATATTAATAACAACAATAATAGTATTAATACTTCTAATAATAATGAAGAAGTAAATACTAATACTTTAATAGATAATAGTGATTATGATGCTGCCGCAGTTTGGGGCAAAACTCATTATAGTGATTCTTTAGAAGAAGGAAGTGGTACTCTAGCTAATCCATATAAAATAAATACTGAAATGGATTGGGGATACTTATTACATTTTTATAATAAAGATTGTACTGTAACGACTACTGATCCTAAAACATATTACGAACTAACTGCAGATTTAGATTTAACTTCACTTTCCGCAATTATGTGGTATATGCCTACAAATATGGTTTTATTAGGGGATGGATATACTGTAAAGTATAATGGCATTATTCGAACTAATGTGGATGGTGGGACAACATGTGGAATCATTAATCAAGCATATAATGTTACTTTAGATAATATAAATTTTGAAGTAAATTATTTTTATCTTACAGAAGATACGCCTGTTGCTGGTAGTGAAATTATTTATGGTTCATTATGTGCTCAAAGTTTTAGTTCAACTTTTCATAATGTAAAAGTTAATTTAAAGAATCCTGATTCAGTAGCAATGAAATTAATTACTGAAAATGATACTGAAACTGGAGACGATATAAGATTTGGTAATTTGTTTGGTACTATAGTTAATACTAATGTCTTACATTGTTTCTATACTGGTAATTCTACCTTTACTTTTACACTTGGTTCACTTCAATCTGAGTGCATAATGGGTTCTTTAGCTGGATGTGCTGATGGAGATATAGTAGTTATAGATACCGAGGTAGAAAGTTGCATAGTAATTCTTAATGCAAATCAAGATAATAATGAAATTTCAGTTACAAATTCAGCGATTATTGGTTATGTAGATTCTATGGTTCAATATGATTGTACCCTTAATGTTATTAATAGTAAATTTGAGGGAGACGAACTAGATTGTGAAGGTAATTATTATGATGATGTACATGCTACAATTAATACTTATTATATAGGTAATATTGATGATGCATCAGTTAAATTATCATATGTTTCTTTATATAATTTGAATGAATGGTCAGTTAGTAACATTTATACTTATGATGCTGTAGCATTAAAATTTGATGACTTACCTTCAACATCAATAGAATATGTTTGTTTAGGGTTTGGAAGTCAATTAGAATATTCTATTGCTGGAGATGCTAATTATAAATATAATTATTTAACGACTGATAATAGATTTATTAATACAGTAACAGTAGGAGAATATGAATTCTATACTGTAGAACAATTACTTAATTATAATTCTTGTTATCAATTAGCTAAATCATATGGTACATATTTTAAAGATAGTTATAGCTCTATAGATTATTCATTAGTAAAATTAGCTGGTATTAATGCTTTTAGTGATGGTGTATATGATTTTACTGAATTAGATACAATATCTTATAGTACATTCTTTGAAACAGGAACAGGTGAAGATATAATTAATCAAGCTTATGATATTGGTACTAGTGATAATAATCTTATAGATTTACCTAGTAATATTACTGTAGGTGGTTTTTCCTATGATGTTTATTGGTTTGTAGTTGATGTTGATAGCGATACTAGTGATGTCTTATATAATGCTGAATCTAATTATTATTTTAATACTATCTTTATTGCTCGACTTGATGATGGAAGTGGAGATGAAGATGAACAGCCTATATTTGTTTATCCTGATACAACTTATAATATTATTTATGAAGTTAATGGAGGAATAATGAATGATGTGGAATATCCAACTACTTATAAAACAGGTGATAAAGTAGTTTTACCAATGGGAGTTAGTAAAGAAGGATATATCTTTGTAGGTTGGTATTTAGATTCAAGATTAACTAAAAAAATGATTCAATCTATTTCAACATTAGCGCAAGGAACAATTACTGTATACGCTAAATATATTAGTAAAGACTCACTAAGTGATGGGGAATTCTATGTAAACATTGAAGTACCAGGTCATAGTGAAGATATTATTACTGGAAATTATAAAACTGGTGATGTTATTGATTTACCAACATTTACTCAAGAAGGTTATACTCTAATTGGTTATAGAGATAATCCATATAATGAAGGTGAATTAGTTTCAAAAGTAACTGTAGGAACTTCAAATTTATTCCATACATATTATCCAGTGTGGGCAAAAGAAGTTACGAAATAATTAAGTTATTATGTTTTTTGTAAAGACTTTATTTATTTTAAATACTATAATGTAAGCGATTAAAAACATATTAGGAGGTCTCAATATGCTTAAAAATAAATTGATGGGACTATTTCTTTTTGTTGCTATAGGTATAAGTACTTTATATACTAATACCTCTATTAATAGTAGTAATAATAACAATGAAGTTAATACTACTAATACTTTAGAAGATGATAACGATTATGATTATGGAGCAGTATGGGGTCAAACAACATATAGTTCATCCCTAGATGGTGGTACTGGTACTGTTTCTGATCCATATGAAATATCTTCTGGAAATGATTGGGGTTACTTATTACATTATTATAATTCGGATTGTACAGTAACTACTGCTGATCCTATTACATATTATGAATTAACTAATGATATACATTTAACTTCATTTCCTGCAATAATGTGTTATATGCCTACTAATATGGTTTTATTAGGTAATGGATATACTGTAACTTATGGTGTAATTAATCCAGAAAATGTAACAGATAAAGGTTTAACGTGCGGTATATTTGGTTTTGCACAAAATATTACAATAGAAAATACAAATTTTATAATTGATCATTTTAATCTTAGTAATAGTACTCTTATAGAAAAAAACTGCATAAGATATGGTTCATTATGTGTTTCTGCATTTAATTCTACTTTTTATAATGTTGATGTAAATTTAAAAAATGAATCTGGAAGTGAAATGAAATTACTTACTGATTTGGATTCTTTAATTGAGGATGAATTGTTATTTGGTAATTTATTCGGCTGCCTAGTAAGTTCTAATGTTTTACATTGTTTTTATACTGACGAAACTACATTTACTTTTGCATTTGCATCTAATACTTCGGAATGCTATATTGGTTCATTAGCTGGAGAAGCTGATGGAGATGTTGTTGTTATTGATACAGAGATAGAAAAAGCATCCATTCTTATAAAAGGAGCTACCATTAACCAAGATATGGAAGTTACAAATTCTGCTATTATTGGTTATATAGACTTTGATTTTGATAATGATTGTAATGTTAAAATTATTAATAGTATATTTGCTCAAGATACAATTAATTGTAATGGTGGAGAATACGCAAATTCAGCATTTTCTATAAACTTATATTATGTTGGATATGTTGATGAAGCTACTATTAAATTATCATATGTTTGTTTATCTAATTTAAATGATTTTGATATTGTGGGATTTGATACTTATTATTATGATACATTAAAATTTGATGATTTAGATTCTTCCTCTTTAGAATGTGTTTGTTTAGGTTACAATTCTCAATCAGATTATGATGCTTTTAAAATAACAGATTATCCATACGAATATATAACAGGTATATATACACTTATTAATTCTGTAAAAATAGGTTTATTTGAATTTAATGATATATTTTCACTATTTAATTATAATGTTTGTTATCAATTAGATTATCCTTATGCTACTTATTTTAAAGATGCTAATAGTTCTTTAGATTATTCATCTAAAAAATTATCAGGTGTTGCTGCTCCATTTACTGATGGAGCATATGATTTTTATTCTGAAACATATTTAATATATTGTTTGTTCTATGAAACAGGTACTGAAGGCAACATTGTTTATCAACCTTATGGAATTGGTATTAGCTTAGATCATATTGTTACTTTAGCAAGTGCTATTACCATTGGAGAAAATAGCCTTGATGTAGTATGGTATGAAGCTGATGTAGTTGCTGGAACATCAATAGCAGTAAATGATACTAGTTATCACGCTGATTCTCCTTATGACAATAATACTATATTTGTTGCTAGACTTAGTGATGGAGGTAGTGGAGATGATGAACAACCTATCTATGTCTATCCTGATACTACATATAATATTATCTATGAAGTTAATGGAGGGACTATTAATGAAAGTGAATATCCATTAACTTATAAAACTGGTGATAAAGTAATTTTACCTAGTGACGTTACTAAAGAAGGATATATCTTTGTAGGTTGGTATTTAGATTCAAGATTAACAAAGAAAATGATTCAATCTATTTCAACATTAGCTCAAGGCACTATTAATGTTTACGCTAAATATATTGCAAAAGACTCACTAAATGATGGGGAATTTTATGTAAATATTGAAGTTCCAGGTCATAGTGAAGATATTATTACTGGAACATATAAGACAGGTGATGTTATTGATTTACCTACCTTTACCCAAGAAGGATATACTCTTATTGGTTATAGAGATAATCCATATAATGAAGGTGAATTAGTTTCTAAAGTAACTGTAGGAACTTCAAATTTATTCCATACTTATTATCCAGTATGGGCTAAAGAAGTAATTAAATAACATTAATTTTTGACCTTATATCTTGTATTTTATTAGTTTAACTATTATATTTTTAATAGACGTTCTTTGAGGTATAAATATGTACATAAATAAGGTCAAGTCTTTATTGATTTTTTGTTCGTTGTCGCTATCTTTATTAAATATTGAAAGTGTTCCAAATAGTGTTACATCAACTAATGAAAATAGTACTCGTAGTGAGACTAACGAAATTGAAGTAACTTCTAATTTAAAAGATGATAACGAATATCAAATAAGTAAGGATCATTTTTGGAGTGACGAAGAATTTGCAAGTAAAGAATTAAGTGGCGATGGTAGTAAAGAAAATCCATATCTAATTAGTAGTGGTGCCGATTGGGGATATTTCACAAATTTTGCTAACAATAAAGGCCTTAGTGGTGATAAAGTTGATTATTTTTCTATTACCAAAGATTTATCTTTAAATGGGTATGAGTATTATAACGATACTGCTGTTCAAATGAAATGTTTTGAAATTACTAATTTATATCGAATAGTTTTAAATGGAAATAAACATAATGTCTTTATGAAAGTAGCTGATGATTATATAAATAATGATGGTAATTATGGTATATTTTCCTATGTATCACATTCCACAATTATAGATACTAATTTTAATGTTGTATCATTTGATGATTATACTGGATTAACTGATTTTAATAAAAATACTAATACCCTTAATTTTGGTGCTTTAGCAGGATATTTTTCCTATTCTTTTACTTATGGAGTAAACGTAACTTTAGATGGAAGTAAAGATGATGATAAGTCTTTAGTTTTAACTAGTGATCTTGCTAGCGATAATAGTTCAATAAATGAAATAAATATTGGCAGTATGTTTGGTGTATTTGATGTAAGTACAATGTTATATACATATTATACAAATAATGATATTGTCATTGACGTTAATACTTATTCTTATAACAATAATATGAATATAGGTGGGTTATGTGGATATATTATAACTACGGAAGAAAAAGCAGATGTTATAATTGAAGTTGAAAATGAACCTACAACTTATAATTTTAATTTCCTTGCAAGTGGAGAAAGTACAAACAACTATTTCTATTATGGATTAATTTATGGTAATAAAAATGTTGATTTAACTAGACCTTCTTTTTATATCTTAGATTGTGTATTCTATGGTAATAATATAACAATTAATAAAGGTAGTGATTTTACTGGAAAAGTTACTTCTACTTATGCTTATTTAGGTTATCTTGATGAAAAAGATACAACTTTTATATATTTATCTTTTGCTTTAGGATATAACTTATCTAATTTTAAATATAGCGACGAATCTATAAAGAGTAGTGACTCAGTTAATATATATTTTGATAATGATGACTATAGAAATGTAGTTGATTTATATTATCTAGGTTATGATTCAAAAGCCGATTATGAAGCTAATAAAATAGCTGACTATAAAAGAGTTTTTTATGCTAATACAAATAAAATGATTAATCCTGTTTTAGAAACTGTAACGACTCCAAGTATATATTTTGATAATATTATCGATTATATGAATTGCATGTTAATTGAATCTGATTGGTATGGATTGAGTTTATATGGTGGAATTGGTAAAGGAGAATATGTAAATTATTCAAAAACCACATTTCATCCTTTTAAAGAATATATTAATGTAAAAGGCGAATCTAGTTTTAGTAATGATTATGTAACAATGAATGTCTCATTAATGAAAACTACTATATATGATAATAAAGAACATTATGTCGTTGTTGATACTGAATATGTAAGTAGAAATAGTGATGGTAAATATGTTCATAATCCTCAAGATCCTGAAGTTGAAGGACTAAGTGTTGATTATTACATCGTTTATAAGATGAGAATTTCCTTTTATAAAGATGAAATATTCAATAAAAATACTGATTATAAAACTAGAAGTTTATTCTTATTAATTGTATTTAGAACCTCTACAACTGCAGAAGAAGCAGCAAAATATTCCTATAAATTGAATTATGAAACTAATGGTGGAGAGATTGTTGATTTAAGATATAAAACAAAATATAAAAAATCTGAAAGAGTTACTTTACCAACAAATGTCTATAAAGAAGGATATATTTTTGTAGGTTGGTATTTGTCTTCAACTTTGGATAAAGGTAAAGTAATGGAATTATCTCCATTTGCTAGAGGAGAATATACTTTCTATGCTAAATGGGTTGATGCTTCTACTGTTGAAGAAGGTAAATATCTAGCTTCAATATATATTTCTGGAAGACCAGACTTATCAAATATTGCTCAAATCGAAGAAGGATCATTTGTTTTCTTAGGCGCACTAACTCAAGAAGGATATAAATTTTTAGGATATAGAGATAATCCTTATGGTGAGGGAAACATATTTTCTATTTTCATTATGCCAGATCACACCTATAGTAAAGTATTTTATCCAGTTTGGTCTAAGATTTGATATAGTTTTTAATAAATATTACTATTTTTAAATATTTTAAATACTATATAAATAAAGTTTACTAAAGTTAACTTTCTATTGACTTGCTTTTATTTTGCCTATAGAATAATTCAGGAAAGTTAAAAGAGGTTAACTTATGAATACTATGAATAAACACCATAAATTAACAATTGGTGAAGAAGGACATTTAAGCGATTTAAGAAGAGGACAAAAGTGTGTTGTTTTATCGCTTCATAATGACAGTGCTTCTTTAAGAAGAAGATTACTTGATATGGGTATTACACGTGGAGTGAATATTGAAATCAAGAAAATTGCTCCTTTAGGAGATCCAGTTGATATTTCTTTAAGAGGTTATGAACTTTGTTTAAGAAAAATCGATATGCATGGAATTAATATTAAGGTGGTAGCTTAATATGATTTGTGCTTTAATTGGGAACCAAAATAGTGGGAAAACTACTTTGTTTAATGCTTTAACTGGCAGCAATCAAAAAGTAGGTAATTGGCCTGGAGTTACTATTGAAAAGAAAAGTGGATTTATTAAAAATAGTGATATAGAAGTTAATGATTTACCAGGAATATATTCTTTATCCCCATATACTTTAGAAGAAGATGTTTCTCGTAAATATTTATTTACTGAAAAGAACGATTTAATTATTAATATTATTGATGCAACGTCTTTAGAGAGATCTTTATATTTAACAACACAACTATTAGAGATGGATATTGATGTAGTTATTGCATTAAATATGGAAGATATTCTTGATAAAAAAGGTATTAGAATTGATATTAATAAATTAGAAAATGAGCTTGGTTGCTCAATTGTTTCTATATCTGCTAAAAAAGAAACAGGAATAAGCGACCTTATTGATTTAATAAAATCAAAAAAATATATTAAAAATAAACATCTAAAAATTTATCCAAGCGATGTTGAAGAAGTTATATCTAATAATATTAATCACTTTACTCCAGAACAAAAATTTAAAAGATTTACTGCTGTTAAAGTTATTGAGCATGATAAAGAATATTTAGCTTTAGAAAATGATGCTAATAAAGACCCAATTAAGAATCTTGAAGATAAATATCAAATGGATGGCGAAGAATTAATTGCAGATAAACGTTACGCTTTTATTGAAAAGATAAAAAAAGATTGTGTTAAAACTTATGAAAGGCCAATTTCAATTACTGATAAATTAGACCGTATTTTACTTAATAAATATTTAGCAATTCCAATTTTTATTGTTGTAATGGCAATTATTTATATGTTAAGCGTTGGAGTAATTGGTGGATTAACAGTTAATCTTATCGATATGTTATTTAATGGAACTGATGTATTAGAATTATCTATTTTCAGTTATAATCTATCTTTTGAAGTTAACTTTACGGGACTTGGACCTTATTTAGGTGAAGTTATTGCTAATGCCGGTGGAAGTCCTTGGGTAGTAAGTTTAGTTCAAGATGGAATAGTAGCTGGAGTTGGTGCAGTATTTAATTTTGTACCACAAATTATGATTTTGTTTATGTGTTTAGCCTTACTTGAAACTAGTGGATATATGTCAAGAATTAGTTTCTTTTTAGATAGAGTATTTCATAAATTTGGTTTAAGTGGAAAGAGTTTAATTCCATTTATTCTTGGAACTGGTTGTAGTGTACCTGCAATCATGTCTTGTAGAACAATTGAAGATCAAGATGAAAGACATTTATCTATATTATTAACTCCATTTATTCCTTGTAATGCAAAATTACCAATTATTACTTTATTTGCATCATATTTCTTTACTACTTCAAGTTGGTACATAAGTTTTAGTTTATATATCTTTGCAATTGTAATAATTCTCTTTTGTGGGTTTATATTAAAACATTTATTTTATAAAGGACATTCTTCAACATTTATAAGTGAATTACCATCATATCAAACTCCTTCATTTAGCTATGTAGCTAGAGATGTAGGTGATAAAACATGGGCCTTTATTAAAAGAGCTGGAAGTGTAATTTTAATTTGTAGTGTTGTAGTCTGGTTTTTAGGTAGTTTTACTTTCACAATGCAATATATTGATGGAGTAAATTACTTTATTGAAAATAGTATGTTAGCTGGAATTGGTAATGCATTTGGATGGTTCTTTTATATTATGCTTGGGGGAAATTATAGTTGGGCCACAACAGTTTCAGCTATACAAGGTTTAGTTGCAAAAGAACAAGTTATCTCATCAATTACAGTTATTGCTGGAATAGGTGATGCTGCAACAAGTAGTGAAATATTTACTTCTCCATTATTTAGTTTCTTTACCCCAATTACTGCTTATGCATTTATGGTATTTAATTTATTTAGTGCGCCTTGTTTTGGAGCAATCGGAGCTATGCGTAGAGAATTTGGAAGTACAAAGCAAATGATAAAAGCAGTCGTCTTTCAGATTGGACTCGCATGGATCTTATCAAGTTTAATAGGAGGAATAGGATGGCTTATATCCTTATAAAGTTATGAACCAAACAGATATTATTGTATTAATTATTATTCTTATTCCATTATGTTTATTAATATTCTTTAGATATATAAAACCATATATTGGTAAAAATAAAAACAAACCACATAGTGGTTGTAGTTGTTGTCCATTAGGAAACGAAATGAAAGCTAAAAGAGTATTTAAAGAATATTATAAAACCGAAAAGAAGAAAAAGAATCTTGAAAGATAGAACTAACTATCTTTAACCATTAACCATTTATAATTTTTTAAAATCCCATTATAGTAAGTATCATAAATACTAGTTGGACAATGTATTTTTAAATTCCCATTGTAACTTAAGAAAGAATTAGTATCAAAAATAGAAATATTAACTCCTAAAGTTAAAGTGACTAAAGAAGTACATTCTGTAAATGCATAATCATAAACGTTATTAATACTTGCAGGTAATGTAAGAGCAGTTAAACTGGTACAATTTCTAAATGTTCCAGGATTTATATTTGCAAAATTAGAATTATTTGTTGGCAAAGTAACACTATTTAAACTAGTGCAATAGGCAAAAGCTTCTTTACCAATATTATTTATACTGTTAGGTAAACTTAAAGTTGTTAAACTACTACATCCTTCAAATGCACTGTTTTTAATAGAAGACACAGTACTACTACTTAACCCAGTTTCTGTTAGATTTTTACAGCCTATAAATGCTTTATTACCAATAGTCGTTACATTAGATAAAGTGATAGTAGTTATATAAGAATTATATTCAAATACATTATCATCAATAGAAGTTACATAATGTGATCCATTAGTTCCATCATCATAAGTTGATGGGATATTAACTACTGTTTTAGTACCTGCAGTATATCCACTTACAGAATATGATGAAGTAGTTGAGTTATATGTATATGTTAATACTAAATCAGTAGCAGCATTAGCATTAAAATTAATATTTAAAGCAGAAGAAGAATCATTAGAATTAAGTAAATCTTTTAATTCATCTTCAGTTAAAGTATTAACGTTATCTTTATAAATTACTTCTGGAATTTCATCTGAAGTTTGTAAATTATCCCAAGTACCAGAAAAAGAATTAGTGCCATCTTTAAAGCTAATAACATCATTAGCTTTTTCTGGTATTTGAATACTATAAGTACCTGTTAAATCTTTATCATTTTCATTCTTATATGAAGGAACTAAATTATTCCAATTAAAAGAAATTCCTCCACCAATTCCACCTATAGAACTCGCTTCATTATTAAAAGAAATAGTGGCGTTACCCTTAATTGAAATATCATTATTTAAAGTGGTATTAGTAATACCATAAGAATAGTTATATTCAAAATTATTTACTTCATTATTATCTATATCTTCTTCGCTTGTTGGAACAAAAAAAGAACAAAATCCAATAATTCCTGTTACTAATAAATTGATTGCACCTATCGAAATAATTATGTTCTTCTTGCTTTTCATATTACCCTACAAACAAACAACATTATTATTCTACTATATTTTCACTTACTTTTTTCTTTTTTTGTACAAGTAAACCAGGAATGAATGATACAGTAAAGCCTAAAATAAAGAATAGAACGCTTATTATAATAGTTATTAAGTTTAAATTAGTATTTAAGGGGGTACTTGTATAGAGCCCAACAATAGATCCTATTATGAATCCAAAAATAACAAAATAGGTTTGATATTTAAATCTTCTTAAACAATAATTCATTACTTTAGAAACGAATATAACTCCAAGAAGAATACCTACTCCAAAACAGGCTAATAACAATAATGATTGCCAAATATAAGTAGAAGTACCTAAGACTTCGATATTGAATCCAGGTGAAAAACCAATCATATTAATAGGTAAATTAAATAATGAAACTAAAAATCCTTTTATGGTATCCATTAAAGGAACATATAAACCAATTAATAATAAAATCATACTTCCTGAAATACCTGGTAATATTAAAGCAATACTAGCTATAACTCCAACTAATACCAATAAAAAGTACATATAAACAGGTGGATTAATTAGACTTACCATATTTCCTCCAGTAAATAATGAAGGAATAATAATAGCTAAAATAATTAATAAACCACCTAAAATAAACCAATAATTCTTTTTTGTAGGATTTCCTTTTAAGTTTGTAGTAAAAGAAGGGATGCCACCAACTAATAATCCAGCAAACAAGGTTACGGTAATTAAAGGATAGTTAGTTAAACCCCAAGTTATTGGTTTTATAGTTAATAAAGCAAAAACTCCTAAACCTAATAATAAAGGAATTAAAAACTTTAAAGATTTTTTTACATGTTTTCTAAAATTACTTATTGAATCAATAAGTTCATCATATACATCAAGTAAAACAGCTACAGTTCCTCCAGAGAATCCAGGAATTATAACTGCAATACCTATTAAACTACCTTTTAAGAAGTTCCATAAAAACCACATGTGAATATTATTACATACTTTATTAAGAATTACATAAAATAAAATTGTTCAATGTTTCTCAATAAGAAACGTATTTCAAGTAAAGGGTTAAGTATCTTACTTTTTATGCTATTTATTATGTTTTTAGGGAGTCTTTTTGTGCTATCATAAGTAAATCAAAGGGGAAGAATGAAGGATTTAAAAAAGAAATTATTTCTTAATAACTTTATATATTTATTTTTCATAATGGGAGCATTATTTTTATCTTTGTTATATGGTGCGATAAACAATGCTTCTTTAGCAAATAAAGTTGATTATTTTCACCCTTTAGAAGTTTGGCAATCAATTGTGCTTCCAATTATTATTTTTATATTTTTTATAATTGGTATAGCGTTAGCAATTAAGAATAAAATAATCGTTATAAATAAAAAATTTATTGTTTCAACATTTATTTTATTTTTAATGATTATATATATGATATTTTTAACTCTCTATAAAGATAATTCTCATTTAATTAATTTAAAAAACGAAGGATATTTAGAGGTTCTTTCTAGTGATAGGATTAAATCTATTATTGATGTTACTTTAGTATTTTTAATTATATTTTCTTTATTTAATCTTTATCCTAATTTTTCTAAATATAAACATTTAGCGCTTTATATTTTTAGTGTTGCATTTTTATTATTTACTTTATATACAATCATTTATTCATTAGCTACTGAAATAGAAGATTATAAATATTTGTTAAACAATTTAAATATTTATATTAGTAAAGATTGGGATATAAATTGCAAAATAAAATCTATATATGCATATTCAAATTCTTTCTCTCATTTTTGTTTATTTGCGATGTTAGATATTATGGTTTTAAGTTTTGTATTTAAAAAGAAATGGATCTTTTTATTTACGTTTATAATTCTTCCATTTGTTTTTGCTGGAAGTAGTAGAACAGCAGTTTTGGTTGCTCTTACTATGTATATTTTATATTGGTTTTATTTTGTTTTTACCTTTTTAAAGGATAATAAAGCAGTCTTTTTTGCTTTACTTGGTTTTACTTTAGCAATTGTTATTTATTTCTTTTTAGAGGTATTTCTATTAAAAACCATATCATTTACAACCTCAAAAGGAGAAATTCTTTATATACAAGATATTTTTGAAATGGTTTATGACATATTAATTAATAATAGAATGGAAATATTTGTTGAAGTATTTAAAAACTATAATGTTCTTGATTATATTTTTGGTCAAGGTTATGGGATATCTATGTATTCAGTTAGAAGTTATTATTTAGCCTACAACTATCATAATAGTTTTATAGAAATTTATTGTGCAGGTGGAATCTTATTATGTTTATTTTATTTATTAATTGTTGGATATTTATATTATTTAACAATTAAAACTTGGATTAAAGGAAATAAAAATAGTTTAATTATGTTACTTATAATGAGTTTTATGTATATACAATATTCTTTAAGTGAATCATTACCTTTATTCTTTGATTATTGTGGAGGTTGGGTATTTTCTTTAATGCTTACAATTCCAATAATTGATAACTATAATGAATCAATTGGTAACCAAAAAGATATTCAGACACTTAATCTTTTTTCAAAAGCTTAGTTTCTTTATTTTTATTATAAATAGATGTAATTAGTAGAGTTAATAATAAACCAATTAAAAAGCCACTTAAATCTATAAATACATCAGTAAAAGAGGAAGTTCTTCCTGAAGGTATTTTTTGAAATAATTCACTGATTAAAGCTAAAACTATACCATATCCGATTCCAATTAGACTTTTATATAAGTATTTGAATTTATTATTAAATATTAAAAATATATCTATTACTAAATAGGCGAATATTCCGGTAAACAAGAAAGCACCAAAATGACCTATGCTTTTACGTACTATATAACTTAAATTATCATATTGAGGCTCTGTTAATGAACTTATTTTTATATTAGCTTCTTTATAAATATTACTGTCACTATTTGAAGTTATCTTAATAGTGGCATTTCCTTTTTTCGTCCCAAGAATATAGCCATAATTATCAATAGTAAATATATCTTTATCAGATGACTCAAAACTGATGTTATTTGTTAAATCATAGATGTTATCGTATTTAATTTCTTCATTATTCTTATCAAATAACTTGTAATCTAATTTATAAACTGAACCATATTTATATATACTTGTTTCATCGATAGAAATTGAATTAATTTCGTTATTAGGAATATTTAAAGAGTTAGTAATAATTGAGGAAACAATATTTATTTTTGTATACATACATAAGTGTTCAGTTGCAAAAGAAGAGATTTTTAAAATAGTGGTACCTTCTTTTAAAGCTGTCATAGTTTTGTTTTTTATATCTATCGATATTAAACTAGGATCATATTCGTCAAAAATCACTCTACTATCTGTTGTGCCTTCTTCAAAGGTAACATTAAAAGGAACAATTGAACCAACCTGATAACTTTCATTGCCCAAATCAAAATTAATTGAGGTGGGATTTGATGGGGTTATTGAATTATCCCCACCAGAAATAACATCAACTATTGCGTTGCTTTCATTGCTACTCTCTTGTCCAGATTTTATGCTTTCAAAAAGAATTACAATACTTGCAAGGCCAAGAATAGTACTATAAATAATCTTTTTAATTAATTGGTTTCTTTTTACTTTATCCATAAAGATATTATAAAAGTTTTATTCTTTTATAGTTCCAAAACGTCGATCTCTTTTTTCAAATATTTTTAAACAATCTATAAGTTCTTCTTTATGAAAATCAGGGAAATAAGTAGGAGTAAATATAAACTCACTATAAGATAATTGATATAACATAAAATTTGACAATCTTTGTTCGCCACTTGTTCTAATTAATAAATCTATTTCTGGTAAATCTTTTGTGTATAAATAATTCTTATATGTTTCTTCATTAATATCATCTAGAGAAATTTTATTATTCTTATAGTCTTCCATAATAAGTTTTGTTGCTCTTATTATTTCAGGACGGCTTCCGTAATTAAGAGCTATATTTAAAACATGTTTTGTATTATTTTTTGTATCTTCTAAAGATTTTTCTATGGTTTTTACCGTATGCTTTGGTAATTTTGTATAATCTCCCATAATTCTAATTTTAATTCCTAAATCCATCATTTCTTTAATATTTGTTTTAAAGAATATATCAAGATATTTAAAAAGATGATCAATTTCATCTTTTGGACGATTCCAATTTTCAGTTGAAAAAGCATAAATTGATAAACAATAAATATCTAATTTGCAAGTTTCTCTTATTACTTCTATAAGTGTTTCACAGGCTTTTTTATGGCCTAAAGTTCGTGGTAGGTTTCTTTTTTTTGCCCATCTACCATTTCCATCCATAATAATTGCCAAATGTTTTATTGGTCTACTTAGTTTAAATTCTTCCATGATTACTTACTTTCTATGAATTTAATTATACTATCTACAAGGGTTTTGTTTGTACTAGTTCCACTAGAAATTGTTACAATCTTAATATTTTTAAAATCAAAACTAACTAATTCCTTAACTGAATTAATCATTATTACTTTGCAATCTTTGTATTTTTTAATAGCTAAATTATAGAGCTCAGTAGTGTTACTACTAAATTTGCTTCCTACGATAATTACTAAGTCAGGATTAGTTTTATCTTTAAGAATATTATTTTGACGTATAGTTGTGTTATTGCATAAAGATTTATTCATATGAGCATTTGGAAAATGTTTTATAATGTCATCACAAATTGGTTTAACTATAAATTCTGATAGTGTTGTTTGAGAAAATATTTCAATATTTTTATTTACAATTAAATCATAGTTAAATGGTTTTCTAATATCGTACAAAAATATATTGTTATTACTTAAGGACATTGTAGAAATAGTTTCTGGGTGATTAGAAATTCCAATAAAAATAACTGTTTTATTTAATGAAAGATCTTTAATAATATTATCATGATTCATTTTAACAATAGGACAAATTGTATCAATATATTTAACATTATTTTTATCTAAAATTTCTTTATATTTATTTTGTGTTCCATGAGCTGTAAAGATAATAAAATCTGATTCCTTAAAGCTATTTAAAACTTCAATTTTATTTTCTTCTGTTAATGAAGAAGTATTAATAGTTTTAATTCCCTTTTTACTTAAATCATCAATGACATTTTCGTTATGAACAAGCATCCCAAATACATAGATATTATTATGTTCTTCATGTGATTTTATTGCAATATCTATAGCATTTTCCACACCAAAACAAAATCCAATAGGTTTTAGAATGTTTATTTTAATCATTGTTATTTAAACCTTCTAAGAATTTAGTTGTACTTTCTACATCAACATTATTCTCAATTTCTTGCTCTAAGATAGTCGCTTTTTTAACATATTTAATTGGAATAGTTCTTTTAATAATATTGCCTTTATAGTTTAAAGATACTAAGGCGTTTTCTAAATGATATGGGAACCCATTTTCGGTGCCATAAGGATCATAAATAATTATTGTTTTGTAATCTAATAAAGTTTTTAAAAATTCAATGTTTATTGGATATAAAAACATTGCGTTTATAATAGTTAAATTATCAAATTTATTACATGCTTTATTTATTTCACTAATGTGAGGACCATAACTTATTAAACATAGTTTTTTTGTTGGGGCAGTTTTTAAAGCCTCCCATTCTAAATATCTAATTTCTTTATGATATTTTTTGTTTTTGTAATTAATAATATTTGTTAATGAATTTGGATAGCGAATTGCTAATGGTTTCGTATAAGTTAATGAGAATTTTAATAAATTATATGCATCAATAGCATCTTTTGCTTCAGCAATTGTTAGATTTGGAATACTCATTAAGAATGCATTATCATAAATTCCTTGATGTGTTGTTCCATTTGCTCCAACAAATCCAGCTCTATCAATCATAAATGTAACATTAGAATTCATTCTACAAACGTCATGATGTATTTCATCATAAGCTCTTTGTAAAAATGAGGAATAAATGAAAACATATGGGTGAGTTTTTTTATCTAAAGCCATGCCATTTGCAAATAAAACAGCATGTTCTTCGCTAATTCCAACATCAAAACAGTGATTTTTATGTTCATTAAAAATTTTTGAAAGATTACTGCCATAAAATGTAGCAGGAGAAATACAAACTATATCTTTGTTAGTTTTCATTTCTTCACCTAAATATTCACTATATATGCTAGAAAAGAAATCTTGTTTTGAATCCATCTTTTCTTTAAATTTCCCGGTTTCAATATCAAAAGGTAGTGCAAAATGATACATTCCTAATTTATCATCTTCAGCAAATTTATATCCTTTTCCTTTTAATGTTTTGGCATGAATTAAAACTGGTTTATTTACATTACTTACTTTTTTGAATGTTTTTAAAAGTTCTTTAATATTATTTCCATCAATTGGACCATAATATAACAAATTAAAAAAGTTATCATTAACACGAGAAAATACTAATCTTTTAAAAGAATTCTTAATTCCTCTAGTTAAATTTAACAAAGATCTAGAAACAGCATTTTTAGACATTACCCTTACATAATTTCTTTTGTCTTGTTGATACTTGTTTGATGCTCTTAGGCCCTGAAAATATCTTGCAAGTGCACCAACTGGTTTTGAAATAGACATATCATTATCATTTAATATAACAATCAATTGATGATTAAAATTTGATAAATTATTTAAAGCTTCAAAACTTAAACCATTTGCAAATGAAGCATCACCTATAACTACAACAATTTTATAGTTTTCGTGATGTAAATCTCTATCAATTGCCATGCCCATTGCGGTACTTAATGAAGTAGAAGAGTGGCCAGCTTCAAAACAATCGTAAATAGATTCAGAACGTTTTTGGAAACCATCGCATCCATCTTTTTGTCTTAAATTAGTAAGAGGACGACCAGTTAATATTTTTTGGGCATAAGTTTGATGTCCGACATCAAATAATATTTTATCTTTTGGAGCATTAAAATATTTATATAGTGCTACTTCAATTTCAACAGCACCAAGATTACTTGAAAGATGCCCTCCATAAATAGAGCATTGTTTTATAATTAAGTTTCTAATGTCACTTGAAAGAGTATTTAGTTCGACTAAATCCATCTTTTTTAATACTTCTAAATCAAAAGAAGCATCAAGTTTGAAATGTTCTGTTTCTTTTTTATTCATCTTTCATCCTTTAAGTTATCTAATTCTATCACTTTTAGTTGTAGTTAATAATTGTTTCTGTGGATTTGTTTATAGGTATCAACGTGTCTTTTAACTCCAAGAAAAATAAACACAAATCCTGCACTTAAAACTAATGAACCTAAAATATCAGTGAACCAATGTCCACAAGAAACTAATCTACCAACTATAGCAAATACATCAACTAAAATAAGAACAACATCAATTGTTATTCTTAATGGCTTATTAGAAATCATTTTATGATAAAGAACTATTGCTACTGGTATAACACTAGTTAATACGAAAGAAGTTGTTGAAGGATAAGAAGCTTGTAATTTACCATCAATTAAAATTGGGCGAAAATTAATAACTTCAAATTCAAAAAACAAATAAAATATAACAACAAAAATATAATAAACACCTAAAATAATTAAATCAGAATCAACTCTTTTTATACTTTTTCTTTTAATTAATTGAATAATTCCTATAACAGCAAAAATAACAGCAATTATAATTCCTACAAAAACTAAATAGTCAGTTACATAAAATAATGTAAGATTTGGGGTAAATAAACTTAAGAAATATTTATTTAAAGTTGCAAAACCTACTAATGAATCTTCTGGGCCAATAGGCTGAACGTCAACATATTTAACCAAAATAGTTAGTATTACAAATAATGTGAAGAAAATTCCACTTAAAATGTAATATTTTTTAAAGTTGTTTCTTTTCATAATTAATAACCCCTTATTAACTGTAACCATTATACTAAATTTTTTAGTAAATATATTAATTAAATATTATATTTTACAAATAATTGTTTATTTTTATACATTTTCATTATTTAATGTTTCTTGTGAAAAAAATTATTTGTTTTGGAACTAGAGATTATGAAAAATCAATTATGTTAGAAATAGCTAAAAAACATAATTATATTTTGGAATTTAATGGACAATTTTTAGATGATAGCAATTATAAATTAGCTTTAGGTTATGAAATTGTGCTTCTTAGAGGTATAAAACCTTTAACATATACTTCAATGTTAGATTTAAAAAATCATGGTTTAAAATGTTTAGTTACAAGAACTGCTGGATATAATAATTTAGATTTAGAGGGTGCAAAAAAACTTAATTTAGAAGTTTCATATGCTCCTGGATATTCTCCAAATGCTATAAGTGAATTAACTTTATCTTTAGCTCTTGATTTGATACATAATGTCTCTTATATTTGTGATAAAACTAAAGATTTTGATTTTACAATTAATGATAATTCATTTGTTAAAGAAACTAGAGATTTAGTTATAGGAATAATAGGAACTGGAAGAATTGGAGCTACTACTGCTAAATTATTTCATGGAATTGGTTCAAAAGTACTAGGTTATGATCCTTATCCAAACCCAAAAAATAAAGATATTTTAACTTATGTTGATTTTGATACTTTATTAAAAAATTCTGATGTTATTTGTATTCATGCTCCTTATATAAAAGGAAGTAACGATAATCTTATTAATATAGATACAGTCAAAAAGATGAAAAAAGGTGTCATTATTATTAATAGTGCTCGTGGAGATTTAGTAGATATAAGTTCGATTAATAAAGGATTTGATTTAGGTATTATTAAAGGATTTGGAGCAGATGTTATTAAAAACGAAACTTCTTATTTTGGTAAAGACTTAAAAGAAAAGAAAACTAATGATATAGAAATAAATAAACTAATAAGTAGATATCCTAATGTATTAATTACTCCTCATATTGCAAGTGCTACAACTCATGCTTTAATTGATATGATGGAAATTTCTTTAACAAATATTGACGAATATTATAAGGTTGGTTTTTCAAAAAATTCTTTAACCAAGAAACAATAGCTACTTACAAAAATAATTATTTTTATATTAAAATTTTTATATTTAACAAAAATAATGGTTAATTTTTGTTCGAAAAATCGGTCTTTTTTAAATGCTACAAATCTTCTTCTTTAATTTTGTTTCCTAATTATATAAAATATAGTAGTAATAAAAAAATTACTAGGTATATGTTGTGTAAAATATGGTCACAATCTTTCTAGCCTTAGGCCATTAAACTAAGGGCTATCTGATGAGTAAAATTTGTTAATAATTTACAACTTCAGATTTATACCTACTTTTTCTTTATAGGAGGATAGAATAATTTATGAAGAAAAGAAGTTTATTTATTTTAGGAGCAACTGCCGTTGCATGTTTTGGATTAGTTTCTTGTGGTGATAGTGGAACAACCGATACTTCAAGTTACAAAGTCGCTATGATTACTGATTATGGTGATATTACCGATCAATCATTCAACCAAGCTACCTATGAAGGCTGTGTCGATTGGTGTAAAGAAAATAATGTTACCTTTACATATAAGAAACCAGCATCAAACAGTGATGCTTCAAGAATTGAGTCAGTTGATGGTGCTATTGAAGAAGGTTATAACGTTATTGTTATGCCAGGTTATGCATTCGCACCAACTATTGATAAGGTTGCTGATGCTAATAAAGATGTTAAATTTATCGCACTTGATGTTGCTTTAGGCGATTTATTAGGTGCTCACTTCTCAGACTATAACTATGATCCAACAGATTCAAAGTGGAGTAGTTATACTCTTCCAACTAACGTATACTGTGCTGTTTATCAAGAAGAATTATGTGGATATATGGCTGGTTATGCTGCTGTCAAGGAAGGTTATACAAAATTAGCTTTCTTAGGTGGTATGGCTGTTCCTGCAGTTGTTAGATATGGTTATGGATATGTCCAAGGCTGTGATGCTGCTGCTGAAGGAAAATCAATTTCTATTAAATATGCTTATGGTAACCAATTCTATGGTGATGCTGATATTAAAGCACGTACCGATACTTGGTATACTACTGGTACTGAAGTAACATTTGCTTGTGGTGGTGGTATTTATACTTCTGCTTGTGAATCTGCTAAAGAAAATGGTGGAAAAGTAATTGGAGTTGATGTTGATCAATCAAAGACAATTAATGCTGCTTATGGCGATGGTATGTGTATTACTTCCGCTATGAAAGGTTTATCTGCCACTGTTAAAACTAAATTAGGTGATGTTATTCTTGATGGCAAATGGGAATCAAAGATTGAAACATTAGGTCTAGTTTCTGGAACTGATGTTGATTCTAACTATGTCCAATTACCAACTGCTACATGGTCAATGACTAAATTTACTGTCGATGATTATAAAGCCCTTGTTAAGAAAATGTATGCTGGAGATATTAAAGTTTCCAATAGTACAAGTGAAGCTCCAACTGTAAGTTCAACAACTTCAGTTGATTATCAAGGAAATATTAAAGGTTAATAACAATTAATAAAAAAAGGAAGGTTTTTTAGCCTTCCTTTTTTATAGATTTTATACATGGTAAGGTTTTGGAACTCTCCCATGTATGTAGGAGAATGTTATGGAAAATAATTATGTTATTGAGATGTTACACATTACCAAAGAGTTCCCTGGAATAGTTGCTAATGACGATATTACTCTACAATTAAAAAAGGGTGAAATACATGCATTACTTGGTGAAAATGGTGCAGGTAAGTCTACTTTAATGAGTGTTCTTTTTGGTTTATATACCGCAGAAAAGGGTATTATTAAAAAGGATGGTGTTGAAGTTCACATTAAGAATCCAAACGATGCTACTGCTTTACATATAGGAATGGTACATCAACATTTTAAGCTTGTAGAAATCTTTACAGTTTTGGACAACATTATTTTGGGTGCTGAAACTACAAAATATGGATATTTAGATCGTGAAACCGCTCTTAAAAGAGTAATGGATTTATCAAAGAGATATGGTTTAAATATAGATCCAGATGCAAAGATTGAAGATATTACTGTTGGAATGCAACAAAGAGTAGAAATATTAAAAATGCTATATCGTGATAATGAGATATTAATTTTTGATGAACCTACTGCAGTATTAACTCCTCAAGAAATTGATGAATTAATGCAAATTATGAAAAATCTTGCTAAAGAAGGAAAATCTATTTTGTTTATTACCCATAAACTTGATGAGATTTTAAGAGTAGCAGATAGATGCACAGTTTTAAGAAAAGGTAAAAATATTGGTTTAGTTGAAGTAAAAAACACTAACAAAGAAGAATTATCTGAAATGATGGTTGGACGTAAAGTTCAACTCGTTGTTGATAAAACTATTGCTAAACCTACCGATACAATTTTAGATGTTGAAGATTTATCAATGTTTGATAAAATTCATAAAATTAATTCTGTTAATAAGGTTTCTTTTCACGTTAGAAAAGGTGAAATTGTTTGTATTGCAGGAATTGATGGCAATGGACAATCTGATTTAATTTATGGAATTACTGGAATTGAAAAACTTAAAGGTGGAAAGATTGTTTTAAACGGAACTGATATTACTAATTTTCCAGTTCGAAAAAGAAATAATGCTGGGTTAAGTCATATTCCTGAAGATCGTCATAAATATGGCTTAATTCTTGATTATTCATTAGAAAACAATCTTGTTTTAGAGAAATATTTTACTCCAGAATTTGAAAAAGCTGGTTTTATTAGAAAAAAAGAAGTTCGTAAATACGCTAATAAATTAATTAAAGAATATGATATTCGTTCTGGTCAAGGAGCAATTACTAAAACTGCTTCTATGTCTGGAGGAAATCAACAAAAAGCAATTATAGGTCGTGAAATTGATAGAGATTGTTCTTTACTTGTTGCTGTTCAACCAACTAGAGGACTTGATGTTGGTGCAATTGAATCTATTCATAAAAAAATCGTCGAAGAAAGAGATAAGGGAAGAGGAATCTTACTTGTATCTCTTGAACTTGATGAAGTTATGAGTTTATCAGATAGAATACTTGTTATGCATAAAGGTGAAATTGTTGGAGAATTTGATCCTAGAAAGACTACTCCTCAAGAATTAGGTTTATATATGGCAGGGGCAAAAAGGGATGAAGTTAAATTCCCAAGAAAGGAGCAAGCATAATGGAAAAAGAAGTCAAAACTCCAAGCAAAGTTGGGACCTTTTTTAGTAAAATAGGCTATTTCTTTAAACGAATATTTGTTAAAAAAGATGATGAACACCCTTCATATTTAATAGCTGGATTAAGAAAAAATGGAATTCAATCAATTATTGCATCCATTGCTTGTATTATTGTTGGTTTATTAGTTGGTTATATTGTATTACTTTGTATTAATGCTGAAGGTGCGAATGATGCAATTGTTACTATTATTAAAAATTTCCTTTCTTATAATAAAGAAACAAATAGATTAAAATATTTTGGTTTAACTTTAGCCAACACTGCTCCATTAATAATGACGGGTTTATCAATATTATTTGCGTATAAAGCAGGTTTATTTAATATTGGTGCCGCTGGACAATATACAGTTGGAGCTTGTGCTTGTTTATATGCAGCTTTAGTTTGGAATCTACCATGGTATTTATGTATGATTCTTGCCATTATTGCTGGAGGAATCTGGGGTGCTTTAGTTGGTATTTTAAAAGCTTTCTTAAATGTTAATGAAGTTATTTCTGCAATTATGCTTAATTGGATTGGTTTATATTTAGCTAATATTATTATTACTGGTTGCAGTGGTTGGGATTCTATAAAACACGAAACTTATACAATTGGTAGCAATTCATTAATTCCTTCTGGTGGACTTGAAAATGTGTTTGCTGGTTGTGAATATATTACTATTGCTATATATATTGCAATTGCTTTTGCTATTATAGTTTTCCTTGTTTTAAACTTAACTACTTTTGGTTATGAATTAAAAGGTACAGGTTATAATAAGTTTGCTGCTCGATATGCTGGTATGAAAGAAAAAAGAAATATCATTTTAACAATGGTTATTTCTGGTTGTTTCGCTGGTTTAGGAGCATCGTTATTCTATCAAACTGGAATTGAACCATGGTATGCTGGTTCATCTGTTCCTGGAATGGGATTTAGTGGAATTAGTGCTGCTTTCTTAGGTGGTCTTAATCCTATTGGTACTATTTTCTCATCTTACTTTATTACTCATATTACTGTTGCAGGTAGTAAGCTTAATACTGAATATTATTGTGCTCAAATCTCTGATTTAATCAGTGCAATTATTATTTACTTATGTGCATTTGTTGGATTCTTCAAGATGTTCTTAAGTAAGATTACTAATAAAAATAATCGTATTGATAGAGAAGGCAAAAAAATGAGTAAGAAAAAACTTTCTAAAATGAAAGGAGATAAATAGTATGACAATTATTGTTCAATATACTTTAGTATTTGCTACTGTTTTAGCACTTGTTGCTTTAGGTGGTATGTTTGCTGAACATAGTGGTGTTATTAATCTTGGTCTTGAAGGCACAATGGTCATTGGTGCTTTAGGTGGCGCTCTTGCTATGAGATATTTACCTTCTACTTTACCTAGTTTTCTAATAGTTGTTTTAGTTATATTAATTAGTATTCTATGTGGACTCATATATAGTTTACTGCTTGGTTTAGCGTGTATAACGTTTAAAGCGGATCAAACTATTACAGGTACTGCTTTAAATATTTTAGCTCCTGCTTTAGCTACAGTTGTAGTAAAAGCAATTACATTAAATGAAGATGGCAAAGCTACTTCTCAATTACAATACATTAATATGCAAGAAAACTTTGTCTTCAATTTAACAAAGACTGATATGTCTTGGGTTATTCCTGCAATCTTAATTATCGCTGGTTTAGTAGTATTATTTATGGCCTTTAAAGGAATTAAAAATATTTCTAAAAAAGTTAAAATTGAATTTATAGTTGGAGGATGCTTAACCTTAATCGGAGTCCTATTTGCTATATTATTTGGTCTTGGAATACTTCCAATGGTTACATTTGAGTGGGCTTTATTTATTGTTCTTATTCTATACGCATTATTCAAAACTTATTTATTAGTATTTAAAAAGAATAAAGTAAAATTTAAAAAGAATTTAATTTCTGCAATAGTATTTGGCTCCTTAGCAATTCTTATTTTAGTTTTAAATTTAACTGGTTTCTTTGTTGATTTAACAATGAATTGGTTTGTTCCTTTGATGTTAGTATTAGTATGTATTTCTGTTTATGTTTTATATAGTACAAAGTTTGGTTTAAGATTATTATCTTGTGGAGAAAATCCTCAAGCTGCTGATGCTGTTGGTATTAATGTTAATAGAACAAGATATATTGGTGTTATAATTTCTGGATGTTTTGCAGGAATTGGTGGATTAGCATTTATTGCAAGTGTTAATTCTTCTTGGACATTTGATGTTGGTGTTTCTGGATTTGGTTTCTTAGCTTTAGCTGTTATGATCTTTGGTCAATGGAAACCAATCAATATTTTACTCGGTGCAGTTTTATTCGGATTCTTTAGAGCTATTGGCTTAACATATGTTAATATTCCTTTCTTACAAGATATGAATATTAGTTCTTCGTGGTATTCAATGTTACCATATGTTGTATGTTTAATTGTTCTTGCCTTTACTTCAAGAAAATCAAGAGCACCAAAAGCAGAAGGTGTTCCTTATGATAAAGGTTCAAGAGGATAAAATACTAAGTTTGTAAAAGAAAATTTACATAATGTTAACTATTGTTTATATGTTTTTGGTTACTTGAAGTATACTATTTAACGAGTAACTAAGGAGGTTGAGTTATGTATTGTAAAAATTGTGGAAAAGAGATTAAGGATGATGCAAAATATTGTCCTTATTGTGGGACTGAATCTTCACATAATATGAGTGATGTCATTAATGGTGAAGTAGTTAAAAATCCAAATGATGTTAAAAAATCAAATAAGAGCGGAAGTTATGATGGTATATCTATTGCTGCATTTGTTTGTGCTTTATGTGGTATTGGTATTTTAGGAATTATATTTGGTGCTATTGGAATAAATAACACTAAGGATAATGCTAAAAAAGGTCAAGGATTTGCTATTGCTGGATTAATTATTGGTATTTGTGTTACTGCTGTTGAAGTTATTAAGTTTTGGATATGGTAATTGTGTTATAATTTTTGTTAGGAGATATAAATTATGAAATGTAATAAATGTGGTAAAGAAATTGCTGATGATAGTAAATTTTGTCCATTTTGTGGAAGTGAAGTTACTGCTACAGTTGATGCAACAGTAGTTGATGATAAAAAAGAAGAAACATCTGAAGGTAAATTTAATATTTTAGGTGTTGTTGGATTCTGTTTATCAATGTTAGGCATTCTTTCAACTGGTTTTCCATTCTGTATTGCAGGTTGGATTGTCTCAAGTATGGGTGTTAAAAGAAGTACAGAATTAGATGCTTCTACTAAACTTGGTAAAGCTGGTAGAGTAGTTGGTATTATTGGTACTATTTTCTGGATTGTATGCTGGATTATTTTTACTATTGTAATGACTGTTTTAATTGTTAATGGCGTTATTAATGGTGGTAATACTCCACAATAAATAAAATATGGATGATAAAAACTATTTAGGCTTAAGGATAGTTGGTACAATATTTTTAGGATTTACGCTTTTAGAAGGTGTAGGTCTTTTTTGTTTAGTAGGATTAAACGATAAAGATCTTGTAGTAAATACTATTAATATTGATACAGAATCTTCATCTAATTTGTATAATAATAAAATTTTACAATTAAGTGATTTACATAATCATTCTTTAGATTATGGCAATGTAAATTTATTAACAAAATTAAACGAAATAAAAGCTAGTGCTGCTATTAAAATGATTTTTATAACTGGAGACATGGTTGATAACTATACTAAGGAAAATAGCTTTCAAAATTTAGAGAAACTCTATCAAAACCTTGCTGGATTTAATGTTCCAATACTATTTTGTAGTGGAAATCATGAATGGTATAGTGCATATCAAGAGAAAAGTTTTGAATTAATGGAAAAATATGGCTTTCATATTTTAGATGATATGGATAGCAAATATTCACCAGTTTTTACTTATAATAATGTTAATTATATTAGTTTTAGAGATCCTCATTATGAAGATAATAATGAGAATTATATGAGTAGACATGAAGGTACCGTAAGAGAAAGATTGAATAAAACAATGAAAACTATTACAAATGACTACCCAAATGTTTTATTAGCTCATCGTCCTGAGTTATATCATATTTATGAAGAATATAATTATTCTTTAATTGCTAGTGGACATACTCATGGTGGAATCTTTGATTTTAATAAAATTATAGTTAATAATTCCTCGTTTATTAGAGGATATTATAAAAAAGAAAAGCTATATGTTAATAGTGGATTAGGTACTACAAACTTTTTCAATATTCGTATCAATGTCCCTGCGGAATTAACAATATTTTCTTTTCAGTAAACAATTTGTCATATTTTGAAATTTGTCATACAATGAATACATGGTAGATTTTTATGTATTTGATTTAGATGGGACTTTAATAGATACAATCGGAGGTATTGCTTTAGCGCTCAATAATACACTTGAGCATTTTTCTTATCCTTATCATTATAGTGATATAGAAGTAAAAGCAATGGTTGGGCATGGTGCAAAGCAACTATTTAAAACAGGTACTAAAAAAGATGTTATAAATATTAATGAATATAATTATTTCAATATTCAATATGTTATTTGTCAGCGTATTGCGAAGGTTTTTCCTAAAGTTGAAGAAACTTTAAGACTATTAAATAGAAAAGGTGCTAGGTTATTAATTTATAGTAATAAGCCTGATGGTGCCCTTCAATTTCTAATAAAAGAAAAGCTTCCTGATATAGATTTTGCTCTTATTCAAGGTCATACCGAAGATTTTAAATTAAAACCAGATGCTTCCTTTCTTTTAAAGAAAATAACTGAGTTAGGTTTAAAAGGAAAAGAAGGATATTATGTTGGGGATAGCGCAGTTGATGTTGCCACTGCTAGAAATGCACATTTGAAATCAATAATTGTTACTTATGGTTATGGTAATTTAGTAGACATAAAGAATTCAAAACCAAATTATATCATTGATAATTTTGATACTATTTTAAAATTATAGGTGGGATTTGCAGTAGTTTTTGAAGTAAATTTAGTTAACAATAGTTTTATTTTTATACATAGTATAAAATAATATATATGAAAAAGATTTTACGTGAGAATTATATATTTAATAAAAAGTGTTTACTCATCCTTTTATATCTATATTATCTTAATGACATAAGTTATGATTCACTTGAATTTAGAAACTTTGGTTTCCATTTTGATCCAACATGTAATTTTAAAGTTGTTGTAACTTCAAAAAAAGAACATATTCATAAATACGTTATTCATAATTATTTAAAATGTATTGATTGTAATTTAGAAGAAATGGATGTTATGGGTAATGTTAATATTATTCGTGTTGATGATATTAAAGATGCAAATATTTATAAACCAAAAGAAAGTTTAAATATATATTTTGATGAGGCAAATTTTGAAGCGTTAGGATTTGTTGAAGGAAAATATACTGAATATGTTTTAATCAAAAATGCTTCAAAGAATGCAGTATTTAAAGATGAATTACTTTACTATCTAAATAATGAAAATAAGAATGTAAATGCTAGTGCAAATAATTTTATTTTATGGTTATTAAGATTATATTCATACAAATTACCAATTGATTTAGTTATGGGTGCTGGAATCAATATGGATTATGGCGCTAAAGATTGGGAACACTTAGTAACTTCTTTAAACCTTGATTTCTATAAAGATGATGAAGAATTAGTTAAAGAAATACAACACTATGTTGGAAGCGAATTATTTGTTTCTAGTAAGATTATAAAAACTAATGGATTTGATGTTTATGATTCTTTAAATGCAGAATTATATTTATTTAAAGAAGCTAAGTCTTTTAATGATCCAAGTTCTACTTTATATAATTGTGTTGATTTTATTCAAAGACATTGCAATGAAAAAATAACTGTTATTACATATAATTACGATACCAATTTTGAATACTTATTACGCAAAAGAGGTGTTTCTTATAATACTGTTTTTGATGATACATCATTTATTTCTAAACGTACTAATACTGATATTTTTCATGTTCATGGTTTATTACCATATGAAAAAACAAAAGAAACTAAATATACTGATAGTTTAATTTTTAATGAATCTGAATATTTCTTCTTATATAACAATCCATATTCTTGGAACATATCAAAGCAATTACATGATTTTACTTTTAATTGTTGTATTTTCATTGGTATTTCTTTAACTGATCCAAATATGAAACGTTTACTTGAACTTGCTAGTAATTATTTAAAATTTAATTTTATATTTATGAAAAAAGAGAAAGGTTATTCTCCAAGAGTTTATCGTGATGTTACAAATTATTTCTTTACATACGATTTAATTACTATTTGGATTGATGAGTTCTCTGACATTAATGAATGGCTTAAATTAATATAAATTAGGAGGTTTATATATGAAAATATCTTTAGAAGTACAGAATGCCTTGAAATATGGAACGCCAGTTATAGCGCTTGAATCTACTATAATCAGTTTTGGTATGCCATATCCACAAAATGTTAAAACTGCTCTTGAAGTTGAGCAAGTTATAAGAGATAACAATTGTATACCTGCTACTATTGGTATTATTAATGGTGAGCCAGTAGTTGGAATGTCACATCAAGAAATTGAAGAATTTGGAAAAAGAAAAGACGTTCGTAAATGTTCTAAAAGAGATTTACCAATTGTATATGCTACACATGGATATGGAGCAACTACAGTAACAGCAACAATGATAATTGCTCATCAAGCAGGTATCGAATTCTTTGTTACCGGTGGAATTGGTGGAGCACATCGTAATAGTGATAAAACTTTTGATATTTCGACAGATTTAGAAGAACTTGGTCGTACAGATACTACTGTTATTTGTGCAGGGCCAAAAGCAATTCTTGATTTAGATAAAACTATGGAAATATTAGAAACAAAAGGTGTTCCTGTAATTGGGTATAATACTGATTGTTTGCCAGCTTTCTTTACTCGTACTAGTTCTTTAAAAGCTGATTATAACGCAAAAACTCCTGAAGAAATTTCAGATATAGTTCATGCAAAAAGAAAGAATAATATTAATGGAGGAATTTTAGTAGTTAATCCTATTCCTGAAGAATATGCAATGGATCCAAAAGTTATTAATAAAGCAATAGATGAAGCTTTAATTGAAATGGAAAAAGCAGGTATTAAAGGGAAAGATGAAACACCTTATTTACTTGCAAAGATTGTGGAATTAACTAAGGTAAATCTTTAGAAGCAAATATACATCTAGTGAAAAACAATGCTAAACTCGGTTGTTTAGTGGCAAGGAAATATAATGGAAAATAATATCTTATTAGTAGGTGGTAGTAATATTGATTATATTGCTACTTCGATAAATCCTCTTGTAGAACATGTATCAAACATTGGAATATTAAATGTAGCTAATGGTGGAGTTATGCGTAATGTTACAGAGAATTTATTAAGATTAGGTAATAAATGTACGTTTTTAACAGCACTAGGCAATGATGCAAATGGTAGAGATCTTCGTAATTATATGGAGTTTTTAGGTTGTACTTTATTTACTCCTGATACTAAACTACCTACTTCTGGATATGTTGCTATTAATAACAATGATAAAGATATGATTTATGGAATCAATGATATGCGTATTATTGATGAATTAAATTATACTTTTTTAGATAGATATAGAAACGTTATTAATAAACATAATTATGTAATTATGGATAGTAATTTATCTAGAGACACTATTTCTTATTTATTAACCTCTTTTACAGGTAAAAGATTTTTAGTAGAAGGTATTTCTCCTGCTAAAATCATTAAATATAAAGATTATTTAAATAAAATTTATCTATTAAAATGTAATGTAAATGATGCCAAAGCTTTATTTGATAAAGACTATTCTATAAAAGACTTAGTTCTTAAATTGTTAGATAGTGGCGTTAAAAAAGTAGTAATTAGTGAAGGTAAAAATGATATTTATTATGGTGAAAATAATACTGTAAATATTTATAAGATTGTGCCAGTTGACGTTAAAGGAATTGGCAATACCACGGGATGTGGGGATGCTTTATTTAGTGGAATTATTGATAAAGTTTTAATGGGAAAAACATTAGAAGAAGCTATTGATTTTGGTGTTAAGCTTAGTAATGTTACAATTACGGTAAATACCGCAACCACGCCACTTATTTCAAATTTTTCCTATTATCACGAACAAAATAAGTAAAATAAAACTTATTCTTATGTAAAATAATTGTAAAACATTTAAAGAAAATGCTTGACAAGGTTTTGAAGTGTGTGTATATTATTAGCAAGTCATCCGAAAGGTATATACGTAATATCTTCCAGATGTATCATTATTCAGATTTAAGAGATACATTATATTAACAAGGTTAATATCAAAATGATGACGATAGATACTATTGTCCTGCCGAAAAAGTTTGATTAATCTAGGCGGGATTAGTAATCCATCCAGGTGTTGCAGGATGGTTTTTTTATACCCAAAATAAAACTCCTTATTAGAGGAGTTTTTTTGTTATTATAGTTCGATTGCACCTGGTATTTTTTTCATTGGATCATCTTTATCTATATGATCATAAAATAAAACACCTTTTAAATGATCAAATTCATGTTGAAAAACCATACTACCAAAACCAGTAAAAACATGTTCTTCTTCTTTATTAGTTAATAGATTAAATGCTTTCATAGTAACTTTATAAGGACGATATACATATCCAGGATGTTCTTTATCAACAGATAAACAGCCTTCTCCACCTGCTAAATAAGCAAGTTTTACAGAAGTAGATATAATTTTAGGATTTACAAAGGCAAATTCATGTTCTTTATTCTTTTCATCTAAATAATAGATTGCAAGCATATTAATATTCATTCCAATTTGAGGGGCAGCTAAACCAACTCCTGAACGAACATTATGTTCTTTAGACCAATCTTCATCTTGTGATAATTTTAAATATTCAATCATATCAAGTAATGTAGTCTTTAGTTTTTCATCAAGTGGCATAGTTATTGGTTTACTTGCTTCCCTAATAGATGCCTTGTTATCTTTAACAATTTTAAAAATTTCCATATCAAAGATTATATCATAAATTCCCTCTAGATTTAAATTATGTTATTATATTTAGCATGGAAACAAATTTATATTTTGCTTTAATGAAATTAAAAGATTCTATTAGAAATAGTGATGAATATAAAAGCATGCTTGATTTAGATAAAAAACTAAACCAAAATGAAGAAGTTATGAAGCTTGCTTATCTTAAAGATTTAAAAATTATGGATTATGAAGATAACTTAAAGCATTATTCTAAAAATAGTAAGGAAGTATTAACTTCGCAAAAAGAAATTAAAGTTATTATGGACAAGATTAATGAAGTAGAAATAGTTAAGCAATATAATAAATCCTATAATGAAATTAACGATATTTATTTATATATAAACAAGGAATTATTTTCCTTTTTTGGAGATAAAAAATGCTAAGAGTTATTGGTGGAAAATATAGACATCGATTATTAAAACAACCTTCTTTAGAAGTTACACGTTCTACGAAAGACCGTGCAAAAGAGGGGTTATTTAATAGTTTAGGTGATATTTCAGGAGCAAATTTTTTAGATTTATTTAGTGGAAGCGGAGCTATTGGAATTGAGGCATATTCTCGTGGAGCAAAAAACGTATTTTTAAATGACATTGATCCAACGGCTTATAAAATAATTAATGAAAATATTTCTTCTTTAAAAATTGATGATATCTTCGTATATAATTTTGATTATTTAGAACTTTTAGATGCATTAGCAAAAAAAGAGCTGAGATTTGACTATGTTTTTTTAGATCCACCTTACAAAATGACAATTAATAATGATTTTTTAGAAAAGATGTATTCACAAAAACTTATTGATAATAAAACTATAATAATTATTGAATCTAATAAAGAATTAGGAAGTAATGATTTTATAAACTATAATATAAAGGTACTTAAATATGGTATTTCTATTATGAATATTTTAAGGAGAAAGATATGAGAGTAGCAGTTTATCCAGGAAGTTTTTGTCCATTAACAAATGGTCATATTGATATTATTAAAAGAGCTTGTAAAGTTTTTGATAAAGTTATTATTTTAGTAGCTGTTAATAAAGATAAAAAGTATTCTATATCTGTTAATGATAGAGTAAAGCTTATTAAAGAAGCCACCATTGATATGGATAATGTATCAGTTGATAGTTATGATGGATTAACAATGAATTACGCAAGAAATGTACATGCTGTTGCTTTAATTAGAGGATTAAGAGTTGTTAGTGATTTTGAATATGAATGGCAATATGCAGCTGCTAATGAATATATAGATTCAAATATTGAAATAGTATTCTTCATGGCTCATAAAGAAACAAACTTTATATCTAGTTCAACTATTAATGAATTATTTAATAGTGGCGTTGATATTTCTCCTCTTGTTCCTAAATGTGTATTAGATTATTTAAACAAAAATAGAAAATAAAATACCCATTAAAAAACGAATGGAAATCTCCATTCGTTTTTATTTTGTTAATTAATATTAATTAGTTATCTTTCTTTGCGAATGATTCAACACCATTCCAAGAATCAGATAAGAATTTTGCGATTGAAACATCAGTTGTACTTGAATCACTTGGAATACCAAAATAACAAGTAGTAACCATATATTTCCAATCTGGATCAGTATTAGTTAAATCAAATAACATAATTAATGGAACACTGGCGTTATCTCCAGTTGTTGATTGCCATGATTCAATGTTGCTCTTTAATGTAGAAGCAGCAGAAGTATCAGTGCTATCAGTAGAATTAAATAAATTTAAGTAGTAATTATTCTTTGTACCAAAGTTAATCATGTCTTCAAAAATTTGGGTATGATCATCAAGAACAAAGTTTAAAGCAGTTTTATCTTTATAATAATCTGTTTCATCATCATCATCGAAAGTCTCATCACAAATAATTGAATGAATTCTAAATGTTGATTTTCCTTGTTCACTGCCATAATAAGATTCATTACTCCAGTTATCTTGTAAATATTCATAACCATCAGCAATATCTTCACAATTTGAACATTCTGAACTTGTTAAAACAAAGAAGAATTTTTCACCATATGTGTTCTTGAAATAGTTATATTCTTCTTCATCTTCTCCATTAATTTTGTAATTACGAGCCTTTTCGTAATCTGTCATGAAAGTATCAACATCACTTGTTCCATTGTGTGCGCCATATAATGAGAATTTAACATTATCAAAATATTCATTCTCATCAGTACTATTAACTGCGTTTTGAATAGCAGTAGTAATTGATGGGATTGAAAATATGACAGCAAAAATTACACCAACAATAAGAAGTGGTTGTACCCATGCAGTTTCCTTTATCCATCTCCATAATGCAACAAATGGAGTTGCGAGAGCTTTTAAAAATTTCATCTAAACATCCTCCAACAAACTATAAGCAATTAAAATATTACCATTTACGGTATAGTTTAACAAGATTTTATTTATATTTTATATAAATACACTTGTAATTTTTATTTTACATTGTTTTCTACAAAATAGGAATGTCTTTGTAGCATTTACTTTTTAAAGAGAGTATCATTTTTATATCTATGAAATTTCTTATTGCTAAACTTAAAAAACATTATGTTAATTTCTTCTTCGATCACCCAAAGACAAGTGAGGCTTTTAGTGATTTATATATGCTGATTATTACAGAATTAAGTGCTATTATTTTTGCATTTGGTTTTAATACATTTATTAATCCAAACTACGTTGTAGCCTGTGGTATTCGTGATATTGCTGTTGATAGTTTAACGATACATCAACTTGCATCTTGTGGAGCAAGTGGTGTTACTCAATCTATTATAAATTTATTTAAAATTGCTAATGTAACATGGTTTGCTGTTGAAACAAATGCCAACATTGTTTATTGGGGTTTTTATTTATTATTAAATTTACCTTTATTTATATTAGGATTTAAGAAAATTGGTAAGAAATTTTCTATTTTTACTTTAATAAATGTTGCTTCTGTTACTTTGTGGGGTATTTTATTAAAATCAGATGATAGTGCATTCTTTATTAATCAGTTAAGTGCTTTATTTATTGATCAACCTGTTAGTAGAGTTATCTTTAGTGGAGTATGTTCAGGAATTAGTAGTGCATTAGCATATGTTATTGAAACAAGCGCAGGTGGAACGGATGTTATTGCTTACTATATAAGTGAAAGAAAATCAGTTCAAGTTGGTAAATGGTCTGTAATAATTAATCTATTTATTGTTATTGTTTTTTCTTTAACTTCAACCGTACAACTAAGTTCCTCATTTGTACCTGGAGCTGTTAGTATACAAAGTGCAATGGCAGTTTGTTTATATACTATTTTATATATGATTATTACTTCTTTAGTTGTTGATACAATTAATACAAGTAATAAAAAACTAGAAGTCCAAATAATTACTCCAAATGTCAATTTATATAAATCATTAATTGCTAATTTACCACACTCCTGTACTATTTCAGATGGATATGGTGGTTATTCACAACAACCAAGATATTTTATTTATTTATCTATTAGGAAAAAAGAATTAAAGAAGGTTTTAAAAATTGTTCGTGGTGCTGATCCTATTGCTTTCGTTAATGTTATTCCACTTGAAAATGTATATGGTAAATTCTATCGTAAAAGAATAAAGTAAGCGGGATTTGCATAGGTTTTTTATTATTTATATATTATTATAATGTCCAAATATAAGAAGCAATTGGTAATCCAATAAATATAATTAAAGTACAGATTGTTAATATATAAAACATAATTCTAAGTTTTACGCCATTATAAGCAATGGCGATTTTATCATTTTTAGCATTTGCTCTTTTTGCCATTATAGATTCATAAGTCATTATAAGAATAACTGCAAGAGTAAAGATATTTACCATTGTTAATAGCGAAAACATTGAAGCATCCGATAATGTTTGTAATCCAACAATAGTAGCGCTAATTGCTGAAAACATTCCTGTACCAAGCATTCCTAAACTATCTTCATTAGCATAACTCTGATATAGAAAGCAATAATAATCCAAATTACTACTGCTAATAAATTTATAAAACTTTGTAGGAATGTAGATGGTAAGAAATTACCACTTGTAAAAGCGGCTCTATTTGCTCTTACTACAATTGTATATTTACTATAGGAATAATCTTCATTATCTTTATCAATGTTATATTCAACCATGTGATTTGTTGGTTTTATATCTTCATTATTAACTAGTCTAAATCCATCTGTAAAAGCTACATCCTCACTCATTGCTTTATAAATTCCTTCATCTATTGAGCAAGATTTATAAGTTTCGTTTGTTGTTTGATCTTTAGAGACATCAATTACATCTTTTGCAACATATCTTAAATTATTAACATGTAACCAACTTGTAGGTTCAATATTAATCCAAAATTGTGCTGTTTCTAGAGGGTAACGAGGGTTATCATATGCTTTACTAACTTTTGCAGTAAAGACACAATTTTGAAAGAAACGGAATTCTTTTGTTCCATCATTCGTTAATAAATAATAAGGTTCTCCTGGAGCATAATAATAAGCCAGAGAGTCATTATCTACTCCTTTTCCTATATTAAAATTACGTGGATATTGATCATAAACATTAGATTCATGTAATAATGGATAACTTAAGCATTCTTCTTTATATAAAGCAGGTATAACATTATATTCACTATTTTTAATAAAATTATCAATTAAAGCTACTTTATTATTTTTAATCCAATCACTATGTTCAGTATTTATTTCATTATATAAAGAGAATGGTTTAGCAATTTCAATATAATCTGGTATTCCATCACTAGTATAAGTAATTAAATTTGATGTGGTATTTACCGTAAAAACATCCATTGTTTTATCGCCTTTTTCATCAATCCAAGAAGGATTCTTATAATTTTTATACATTGTATGAAAATCATCTTGAGAAAAATCCATCCATACATTCATTGCTACCGAAAAATATTCATTTGATTGTTGGATATCAAAAATTTTATTCACTTGAGCGCCCATACTTACATCACAATATTTTAACGAAGAATCAACATCTTTCGTATTATTATTTACATAATTATCAATAAAATCTTGGCTATCACTATCCACGTTATTATCTTTCATTTTTGCTATACTTTCATTTCTATTAGAGATAATTACATAACTTGAATAAGCAGTATAAGCAATTAATGGAACTGCAATAACAAATAAACTTAAGAACAATCTCACTTTTGTTTTGTGAGAGAGTATTCAAAAATTTCTTCTTAAATAGTGCTTATTTTTATAATGATTAATTGTTTCTGATAAATCATGGCGTTGAATTGCGGCTAAATCTTCATCAATTTTTAATTCTTTATCTTTAGGCAAGATAATTTTGTCATCTGTTAACATGTTTAAAGGTAAAGAAAAATATATACTTACTTTCTTTAAAATATGTTTTGAAGGAATTGTATATCCGCTTTCTAACGCATCATATTTTCTTTTTGAAATACCAAGAACTCTTGCTAACGTTAGACCTTTCTTTATTAAAAAAGCATTTAATAAACGTATTTTTTTCGTTTTTTGCTCAAAACCTAAATCATCTGTTAAAGATAATGATGTTTCATCTTTTTTAACTTTTTTCCAATCAACATTATTAAATGATTTAGTGATTCTTTTCATTAAAAAGAAACTTGGATTTCCTTTTCCTTTTTTAAGTTTATTTAAATCTGATTTGGAAACATGTAAGAAAACATTTGGTTCAATATCTTCTTTTTCTATATATTCAAGAAGTGTAAGAAAATTTTGAATCTTTTTATCGCTTTTCTTCTTTTTAGCTAATTCTCTATCCATAAATGGCCCTCTAATTATTTATTATACTATTTAATAAACAATTAAACACGATTTAGTAAATTGTTAAATGTTTCTTTTTTCTAAAAAAACGGATCATTTGCCGTTCCAATTAGTAATTTAATGGCGGGGAAGGATGTATTTATTCGAACATCATCGGTCTTTATGATTTTTATCTTAAAGAAAAGCAAAGTCTAGAAGACCAAACTATTTTGGTCGCATAAGAATTTTGTTAGGCCAATGAACAAATACCCCTTTTCTGATTGATGGGGAACTATGTTGTCTTTGACAACAACAATCTTTTTGAATGAATCCGAGATATTATCGAGAGACTTAGTCTCTTGGTTCATTTTTTCTTCATCCTCAATATTGTAGGCGGATTGGATATATATCCTTTGACTTCCTTCATTGACAATGAAATCCACTTCGTAATACTTTCTTTCGTCTTTTCCTTCTTTTTTTGATCTAACTTCAACAACCCCCACATCAGGACTATATCCGCGATATCTTAGTTCGTTATAGATTATATTTTCCATTATATGGTTGTATTCCACCTGTCGAAAACCAAGACGTGCATTTCTTAGCCCAACGTCTTCAAAATAAAGTTTGTAGGGAGTATTTATATAAGATTTGCCTTTCACGTCATAGCGAAGAGATTTGCTTAAAAGAAAGGACTCTTCAAAATAGCTAATATAATCAGAGATCGTATCTTCAGAGAGTGAGGACGAACTTCTCTTGCTCTTAAATGCCCTAGCTAGTTTGGCTGGATTGGTAAGTGAAGATATTCCTGATGCAATAATGGTCAAGAGTTCTCCTAATTCCCTTACGTTATTGATTTGATGTTTGTCCAAAACATCTTTCAGGAAAGTTTTTTCCATTTGAGAATTAAGATAATCAATTTTTCCCTTGTCATCAGAAGCTAACACAACTTGAGGAAGCCCACCATAGACCATATATTCTTGGAGAGCATCACGGATGTCTCCTTTTCGATAGGCATAGAATTCTGAGAACGATAAAGATAGCAAGTGGATTTCATCTCCGCGGCCACGGAATTCGGTTATGACTTGGCTTGATAGAAACCTTGAGTTGCTGCCAGTAACATAAATGTCAGTATTTCCTTTTGACAGGTAGCCATTCAAAACGAACTCAAATGAATCCAAGCGCTGTATTTCATCAAGAAGCAAATAATGCTGACCCTGGTCTTGAAGAAGAGGGCCCACATATGCCATGAATTTCTTGTATGAGACCTTTCTTTTTCCTTTTTCGAGATCGACCAAGTTTTCACCTATTTTGGTGAGATCATCAGCTGAGTCGAAAGCAAACTTGATAATTCTTTTCTCGTCTATTCCAGATGAAATAAGGTAATTGAAGAAAATCTGATTTAAAAGAAAAGATTTTCCAGATCTTCTAAGGCCGGTTATGACCTTTATAGAACCATTCCACATCTTTCTTTTCAATTCGTTCAGATATCTTTCTCTTTTTATCATTCTAGGTCTCCTTGTTCCTTAACTCTTCTAATATCTTATTAACTTAATAATAGACGTTGTAGCTTCATTTCTCAAGTATAAAATAGATATATTTGACGAAAGCGGCAAAATAATCGAATGTGCTGTAATCAAACTGATTAAATAAAAAAACGCCCATTTCTAAGCGGCTATTTATCATTTGGGATTTTGATAGCTTTATTACGGCTATCCATCCTGAATGTTACGCCGAACCCGTTATGATAAACATACAGTGTTCGGATATTTTTAGAATGGCGGAGAAAGAGGGATTCGAACCCTCGCAGGTTATGCGCCTCTATCGGTTTTCGAAACCGACCCCTTCAACCGCTTGGGTATTTCTCCGTTTTTAATTATAATTTATTTTAGGTATTCTTTGTAGGCTTTTTCTTGTTTCTTGCATTTATCATTTCAAAAACCTTCTTTAAAAGTGTAAAATATTTAAGTATGTATATACTTAATTTAAATTTACTAGCTTTTGTTGAAGCAAATACATCTGATTCAAGAACACAAATGGTGGCTGCTTTATTTTGTATTTTTCTCATTGTTTTTATTGTAATGTTTGTTTCTGTGTTTCTTATTTCAAAAAATGAAGTAAGGAGAGCAAAAGTTAATAGATTAGGTTCATATAGTAGTCAAAGAATTTATATTATAAATTTTAAAGATCAAGTTGTTGATTATTTTGATAGTAATGATTTAAAAAAGATAGAAACAATCGGATTTATTGATTTTTTAAATTTTTTTAGTGAAGCTCAACAAAACAATGTTCGTACATATATAATGCAATTAATTAATCTTGATTTTGATCCTTATAGTGAAGAGAGTATTTTAGTAAGTGATATTGGTATTAATAGTGGTAAAAAGAAGATATTTTATAGATGTTTATTTCAATGCGAAAGCGTTGATAAAATTAAGCAATTAGTTTATCTAAAGTCTACTAGATTATTGCATACCCCTTTAATAACTAAAAGATCAGGTAAAAAGGTTGGAAGACAAGATATTTATCAATTAGGTGTTATAAAGAAAATGTATGATGAAGGTAGATTTAATAAAGGATCAATTCATTTATTTAAAATTATATTAAAACCAAATACTTTAAACTACGTTAATCATTTTGCTTTAAGAAGATTAATTATTAATCATATTTATAGTTTTTTAAATAACGTTAATGATTATTTCTATTTTAGTGGAGATTCGCTTGAGTTTAGTGTAATTGATGTTAGACAAATGAATGAATATCAAACCGCAAAATTACAATTTGAAATGTTAAGACAGGTGAAGAAATTCTTTGAGATTTATGGATTAAGTAATGTTTTTGAAGCTACTTTAGTTAGTGGAAAGATTAGTGATTTACCATTTTATTATGATGATGCCTATAAAGTTTTATTAGATTTATATAAATCATCTACTGTTTCTAATAATAAGATTGTTCTTTATAAGAGTGAAAAGAATGATGAAGAAGTTGTTGGAAAAACTTACAAAAATGAGATTGAACGTATTATAAAAGATAAATTATATAGTATTGAATTTTGCCCAATAGTTCATATATCTAATAAAAAAGTTTTAGTTAGTGGATATATGTCATATGTAGAATATCGTTCAAGTATATTTAGTAAAGATAAAGATATCTTCAAATATACTCATGATTTTAATATGTCTAACGAATTAATCAGTGGAATAATCCGTAAAGGGGTGCCGACATTCTTATCACAAAAAGAAAATGCTACTCAAAAACTTACTATTTTAGTTTCAATTCATGATTTAGATAATGCTAAAAAAGCAATCTCTCATATAAGTGGAAGTAATAATTCAAAGATTATATTTATGATTAATTCAAAAGAATTAATTGATATTGAGGATGATGATTTCTATTCAAGACAAATTGCTCAATTTAAAGAAAATGGATTTGAATTTGGTGTATATATGTCCGTTGGTGATTATTTCTTAAAATCAAAAACTTATCTTCAATTTGATTATTATTATGTAAATACAAAAATTGAAAATAATGCTAAACAAGATAGTAGAAGTTTTATAAATGCACATAGTTTATTAGACAAGCTAGTTAAATTTAATAGGCCTATTATTGTTATTGGTTTAACTAGTATGCAATCTGTTGAATTACTTTATAACAGTGGAATTAATATCTTCTGTTGTGATGCAATAAGTAAAAGGAATGTTATGCTTTTACCTTTAGATAAAAAGCAAGAGAAAAAATTATTAGAAATGAAACGTAAATAAGGAGATGTTTTATGGAAATTAAAAATAAAGAGATTACATCAAGAGATGATGATTTTGCTCAATGGTATACTGATGTTTGTAAAAAAGCTGAATTGATGGATTATAGTGATGTTAAGGGTTTTATTATTTATAGACCTTATGGGTATGCAATTTGGGAAGAAATTCAAAGTTATTTAAATAAAGAATTTAAAAAAACTGGACATGAAAATGTTTATTTACCTTTGGTTATTTCTTCTTCTCAATTTCAAAAAGAAAAAGATCATGTTCAAGGATTTGCTCCTGAGACATTAATTGCCACTATAGGTGGAGGTCAAACTCTTGATGATCCATTAATTATTCGTCCTACAAGTGAAGTTTTATTTTGTAATCACTATAAAAATATTATTCATTCTTATAGAGATTTACCAAAACTTTATAATCAATGGTGCAGTGTTGTTCGTTGGGAAAAGACCACACGTCCTTTCTTAAGAGGAAGTGAATTCTTATGGCAAGAAGGTCATACAATGCATGCTACTGAAGTTGAAGCTAGAGAAGAAACATTAAAGATGCTTGATATTTATGATAGATGTGGGAAAGATTTATTAGCAGTTCCTTTTGTTAAAGGAAGAAAAACTGAAAAAGAAAAATTTGCAGGTGCTAAAGAAACATATTCAATTGAAGCATTAATGCATGATGGAAAAGCTTTACAGTGTGGAACGTCACATTATTTTGGTGATGGTTTTGCAAAAGCTTTTGGAATTAATTACTTAGATAAAGATGGGAAAATTAAAACACCATTTCAAACATCATGGGGAGTTTCCACTCGTTTATTAGGTGCAATAATTATGGTTCATGGTGATGATAATGGTCTTGTTTTACCTCCATATGTTGCTCCAATTCAAGTTGTTATTGTTCCAATCCAGATGGCAAAAGAGGGTGTTTTAGCAAAATGTAGAGAAGTTTATAAGACACTTGAAGATGCTGGTATTAGAGTGAAACTCGATGACAGTGATCATACTCCAGGTTGGAAATTTTCTGAATATGAAGTTAAGGGCGTTCCTTTAAGACTTGAGATTGGTCCAAAAGATATTGAAAATAATCATGTAATGGCTGTAAGAAGAGTTGATAGAATTAAAAAGACCATTGATTTTGATAAATTAAGAGAAGCGATTCCACAAGAATTAGCTGAAATACACAATGAGATGTATAAGAAAGCAATGACTAATTTATTAAATAATATTACTGAAGTTCATACTTATGAAGAATTAAAGAATGTTGTAAATAAAGGTGGCTACGCCAAGATGATGTGGTGTGGTGATAGAGAATGTGAAGATAAGATTAAAAACGATTTTAATGCAACAAGTCGTTGTATGCCTTTTGATCAAATTCCATTTGATGATAAATGCCCAGTATGTGGGAAAAAAGCAAAGTACGTTGTCTATTTTGCTAAGGCTTATTAGAACAAAAAAAGAGGAATTCCCTCTTTTTTATTATGGTTATATAAATGGTATTCTCAACTATTAGTGAAAACGTTACAAAAGCATTAAGTTCAAGTTCCTTGTGGGGATCTATTTTAACTTGTATAGTTTTAATATTTGTTGGATTTTTATTAAGAAAAAAAGATATTTTAAAAGATGGTAGTGAAAAAGTACTAACGAAAATCATATTAAAAGTAGTGCTTCCTTGTTTAGCTTTTATTGGCTTTATGTCAGATTGCAGCCAAGCAAGTTTTATGAGTGCTGTTTTTACTTTTTTGTTTTCCTTATTTTTCTATTTAACTTCAATACCTTTATCAAGATTATTAACAAAATTTATAAAAAATGATACTAAAAGAAAAGTTGTTGAAATACTTTTAATATTTGGAACAACAACATTATTTGGCCAACCTATTATTAAATCCGTATTTCCTGAAGCAATGAATGATTCAAATGTTTTTGCAATTGTCTTTAGAATTTTTCTTTATACTTATGCCGCTATTTCTATTGAAAATGCAGGTAACAAAAGTGACCCTGAAAACAAATCGAGCCCCCAAATGAGTAAGATTTTTAAAAAAATATTTTTAAATCCTATTATTATTGCTACATTTTTAGGAGTTATTATGTGGAGTTTGCAATTAATCCCTGGGTCAAATACTAGTAATTGGTGGACTGTTCTAAGCGGAGAAAATTATTATGTTTTTTGGCGTTTAGATATTGTTGCTCCTTGGATAACAAATTGTATTTCAGCTATAGCAAATTTATCTGGGCCTTTAGCTTATCTTGCAATTGGAATAACTCTTGGTGGAGCTTCTTTTAAGAAAGCAATGAAAGATAAAGATGTTTGGATTTTTTCTATTATTAAAACATTTGTATTTCCAATATTATATTGTGGAGTTGCTATTGGTTTATATTATCTATTTAAACAATTTGGTGGGGTTGTTTTACCAACAGCAAATTCAATAGATGCTATTACTTTAATGCTTGCAGTTCCTCCTAGTGTTGTTGCTACTTCTTTTTGTATTAATTATGAAAAGGAAAAGGTCTTTGCATGTAATTTTAGTCTTGTAGGTAATTTAATGTGCATCATAGCTCTTCCTTTTTATGTTATTTTATTAACAATATTGAATAGTGTTATCTTTGCACTTTAACCTATTGACAAGGGTTTATACTTTATTTAGAGGCAAAAAATGGAAGATATATTCTTAGATGCGTTAATTGATAGTTTAAAGGTATTTGGATTCTGTTTGATAATTTATTTTATCTTCTCTTTTTTTGAAGAAAAATTATGCAAAGTATTAGATAAACATACAAAATTAGGACCTTTATTCGGGTCTTTAGTAGGAGTAGTTCCTCAATGTGGAGTCTCTGTTGTTGGTAGTGATTTATATATTAAAAGACATATAAGTATGGGGACTCTTGTTGCTATATTTATTGCGTGTAGTGATGAAGCATTGCCAATTCTTTTTAGTAATTTTGATAAATGGTATGTTGGTTTTATTTTAATTGGAATAAAAATTGTATATGGATTTATAATCGGTTTCTTAGTTGATTTATTTTATACAAAATCGAAAAAGAATGTTGAAACTCATCTTGAATCTTGTGATCATCATGATGAAAAAGTTGATATTGGTTGTTGTCACCATAAAATAAATGATGAACATGAATCGAAATGGCATGAGCATTTAATTCATCCATTAATACATTCTTTAAAAATATTTTTATATGTATTTATTATTAATATTTTATTTGGTTTATTAATTTATTATGTTGGTGAAGATAATATATCAAATTTCTTAATAACAAATAGATATTTAACTCCTTTATTTTCCCTTTTAATTGGATTGATTCCAAATTGTGCAAGTAGTGTACTTCTTTCTAATTTATATGTATTAGGAAATCTTCCTTTTGGTGCATTATTATGTGGATTATGTGTTAATGCTGGATTAGGTTTATTATATTTATTTAAAGAAAAAACTATCTTAAAAGAGAATTTTATTATATTGGGTATTTTAATAGTGGCATCCTTAATTATTGGTTATGCTTTTATTTTTATTAGTATTTAGTTTTCTATTTTTAACTTCTAAATTAATTTCTTTAAATTTTGCTTCATCAATATTATAAAACTTCATATATATTATCCAAATAATTAAAAACAATATTGCAGGTAATATGTAAGTTAAGATTTTATATATCATTAAATGCGAGTCATAATCTGAAGAAGAAATGGTATTCATAATTGCAGTATTTACAGCATTTACCACATCAAATCCTGTATTAACTACTCCTTGAGCTTCATAATCACCTATCTTTTGATTAAGATCTGATAAGCCACTAAATGATAAAAACATATAAAAGAATCCAGTTTGGAATGCTCCTGAATATTTAACAAAAACATTTTTTAAAGCCATGAATTCTTTATCACGTCTTTCGTTTGTAAGATATTCATTTATTTCTGGAAGAATGTTTGATGATAATAAAACAATAGCGTTTATTTGACCTTGAAATAGAATCATAATGAATTCAATTATAAAGAAGTAATAAATCATTCCTCTATTTGAGAAGATAAAATAAATTAATAGATAACAAGTTATAACTCCCATTGTAGAAATGGTAAGAATCTTTTTTCTAGGCAATTTTTTATTAATTAGAGGATACATAAATTGAGAAAAAGAACTTGCAAGGCCATATACAATAGTAAAGATAAAACAAACTCCAGTAAATCCACCTGATGCTAATAAAGACCCATAGATAGGTTGATTTCCATATCCATAGGTATAATAAAATAGATTAACAGAAGTACCCATTACAATAAATTGAGCAGTAAAGAATAGTGCAAGCATAATAAGTGAAGCACGTGAATATTTATTTTGTTTAAGAATTTTAAATGTATCAGTAAAATGAGATTTATAATTAAATTCAATTGGTCTTTCCTTAGTTATGAAACATAATATTAAGGAACTTAGTACAAATAAAGCAGCAATAACTGCAACAATAATTCTAAGAGTTAATTTAGCTTGTCCTGCGCTAATTGCAGGAACTATAGAAGCCAATGCGTATGTACCAATAGCAATAAATATAGCGCTAAAAGCGCCATATTTTGCTTTTACAGATTCTATAGATGTTAATGAAGTAAAGAAACCCCAATAACCAAAATCATTAATAGAAAAACATATTTCAAAAAAGAAATAATAAATTAAAAAAGTAACAACAAATGCCCAACCAGATAATGTATCAAAAAACATTAATAAAAAGAAAACCATTGAGGAAGCAGCACCAATAAAGACATATGGTCTAAAATTTCCACTTTTTAGTTTTATTAAATTTGATAAATGAACCATTAATGGAAACATAAAAGTTGTTCCAACTGTTTTAATAACGATTAATCCAATAGTAATAACTAAAAAATAAGTATTAAAGTTTGGATCAAGTGGTAAATCTGTTCCATATTGAATAAATAATAGTAAGAACAAAGATATAAATTGAAAAATTGTATCTTTAAAGCATCCAGCTATAGTTAGTGGAAGCCAAGTAGAACGTGGGGCTTCATCTCCAGTAAAAGTTCTTTTACTCCAAAAATTCATAAAATTTATTATAATCTTTTTCTTATTATGAATACTATGTAATTCAAGTTTTAAAGCACTTTTTCATTTTTGAATGATTTTATTGTTAGGATAAAATGGTTTGCTAGTAAGTCATTTAAAGCAAAATATACTATTTTTATTAGTATCGATTTTTAATATAAAATATTGTTAATTTTATACTGTTTGTGTTATATTTAATAGGCAACCATGGAGTAATACCCAAGTGGTGAAGGGGCTTCCCTGCTAAGGAAGTAGATCGGGTAACCGGTGCGAGAGTTCGAATCCCTCTTACTCCGCCATTGGCGTTGTATCCGAACACTGTATGTTTATCATAACGGGTTCGGTGTAACATTCAGGATGGATAGCCGTAATAAGGCTATCAAAATTCCGAATGATAAATAGTCGCTCAGAAATGGGCGACTTTTTTAGTTCACAGCTAGTTATAAATGTGTTATAATTCTTCAAGAAAGGTCGATATATGGATTGGTCTAAATGTATTAAGAAATTAAGAAACAACTTGTTAGTTACTCAAAGCGAATTAGCTAAAATACTTGGGGTTTCTTTTGCTTCCATTAATAGGTGGGAGAACGGCCATCACGAACCAACTATGTCGGTAAAAAGAAAAATCCGCCAACTCTGTCTAGAACATGATATTGATATTAGGAATATTTAAACTTATGATAAATAAAGAACTAAAAAAATTAACATATATCAGTTTGTTTAGTAGCGCTGGTGTCGGATGTTTTGGCTTTGAAAAAGCCGGTTTTAATTGTATTGCTACAAACGAACTAATCGAAAGAAGAC